>WNFT01001019.1_pt1 | contig 23729 bp, 19 predicted proteins | sample 5400191 | NCBI WGS metagenome assembly WNFT01 (sample SAMN13153359, study PRJNA577476) | soil metagenome | isolation source: 80 cm saprolite under Madrone tree | place: USA:California | collected 2016-06-14 | reverse complement strand
GCGGTAGGCGGCGTAGAGCCGAGTGGCGCCGCCGATGATGGCGTAGGCGCCGATCAGCCAGAGGATGGCCAGCGCACCCGTGCCGGGCCGGGCCGCGACAATCACTCCGAAGGCGATCGACAAGGCGCCGGACGCGGTCAGCCATCCTGCGCCCTTGACGACGTTGCGAAGGTCGAGTGAAGCGATGATTTCGAAAACACCAACGACGATGGCCCAGGCCGCGATGAGGTAGATCAGCGTCAGGTCGGTGAGACCAGGCGCGAAGAACGTGACGACACCAACGACGACTCCGACCAGGCCACCGAGGACGAATGGGACCCAGTCGGTGCTGCGGTGCGCGAGCAGGTTGAGACCCGACCCGAGCGCGAACGCCCCGTAAACGAACGCAAACGCACCGAACAGCACGGTCAGAGCGACCAGGGTGATGCCCGGCCAGAAAAGTGTTATTGCACCGAAAACAATCGATGCCACCCCGGCGACTCCCAGATATACGGCGCTGCGAGAAATTGCCCTGTCCAACACGAAAGACCTCCTAGACCACTTCCTGGTAGTGATCGACCATGATTTACGGCCGCCTCTTGACGACCTGACCACACGTTAGGAGTGGACCTGGGGAGGTCGAATCCGGGGAAGCCCTAGTTGTTTAGGGGGCCGTTCGCGGAGGCACGGGAAGGTGAAGAACCCGCACCCAATCGATTCGCGAGAACAGCCAGATGCTCGCGATCGACAGCAGCTCGAGAGCGAGCCACTTTGGATCGTGCCAGTGGCGCGTGAGGACTCCACCCAACTGGTCGTTGGCGCCTTTGGCCGCCAGTGCCAGCAGCGGATAGCTGACCATTCGCCCAGCCAGAAATCCCAACGCGACCGGCCACAGCTTTGCGCCGCTCAAGCCGGCGGCAATGAATAGATCGTTGGAAGGAATCGGCCCCAGCGAATAGATGAGGACGTCGAGGACGCCACGCCAGCCCGGACGTCGGTTCAGCCAGTTGCCGAGCGCTGCGACATTGCGCTGCCTTCGATCGGAAAGAAGCCGCCGTCCCAGTGTTGCGCTCACGTAATAGAGCCCGCACCGTCCCGCCGTCGAGGCGAACGCACAACCGATTGCCAATGGCCACACCGGCAGCTGAAATGCGATCAAGAAGAACGCCACCACCGCCCACGTGGGCGGCATGAAGTAGGGCACGACATTCAACGCGAAGACTGCGGCCCACGCGACGAGGAGCCACTCGAATGTGCTCACTGAAATGAATGTATGAGCGATCCCGATCGGTCGAGTCTTGGGAAACCCGAGTCCGGAAGGACTCGGGATTCTCGATAACGCGAAGCAAGCGGTGCCTCGATTCAGCCGATCAGCGCGTGTGCCTCGTGCTCCTCATGGGAATCGGCCAGCAGCATCGACCTTACGAGCTTGGCCCTCGAGTCGATGCCGAGCTTGCGATACACCTTCGAGAGGTGGTACTCGACTGTTGCCGGACTGATGAAAAGACGATGCGCGATCTCTGTGTTGCGGGCTCCTTGCGCTGCCATCCCCGCGACCTGGGCTTCCTGCGGGGTCAGATCGTCCTGGGTGTCATAAGTTCGCTTGCGCGCATGTTCCCCCGTGGCCGCGAGCTCGATCTTCGCCCGCTCAGCCAGGTGGTCGACCCCGAGCGCGTCCAGCTGTTCGTAAGCGGCCTGTAGCAGAGGGCGCGCATCACGCCGCCTGCCCTGACGACGCAACCATTCGCCGAACAGGAGCTGGGTCTTGGCGAGCTCGACATTCATCTTCGGGTTCGACAGCAGCTGGATCGCTCGGATGAACCGGGCTTCAGCTTCGGGCCCGGTCGAAGCCATGGCCTCGGATCGTGCGAGCAGCGCGGCGGCAAGCGGTGTCTTGATCACTTCCACGTGTTGTGCGAGCTGTCCGAGAGCCGCATCCAGCATGCTTCGGTCGCCCCGCCTGACGTCTGACTCGATGAGGTCGGGCAGGACTCTGGTCACCATGATCTCGTCGATGCGGACCATCAGCTGTTGTTGGACTGCTTGTCCGCCGCCGCTGCTCATGCCGTCAAGTTAGGTTCAGGGCCGCCGTTGCGCTTCTGTCTGACGACTGCTTCTTTTCGGCGGTGACCTAACGAGATAGCCGAAATGACTTAGTCGGCACTAAGTCGTCTCTCTCCAGCGAGTGCGGAGAGCGCTTCCGGATCCCCCAGAGGAGCGCAGAATCAGGGCGGGGATGGAAAGGTCGCGGCTAATTGGGCGCGAGCTAGAGCTGAGTCAGCTCACAACCGCACTGCGGGAAGCGCCGGAGCGCGGAGGCGCCGTCCTGGTCAGCGGCGCGCCTGGCATCGGAAAAACCTCGCTTCTGAACGCCGCGGCCGCCGATGCTCGTGGACTTGGCTACAGGGTGATAGCGGTAACCGGTCTTGAATGCGAGGCTCAGCTTCCCTATGCCGGCTTGCAGCAGCTCCTGCAAACCATCATGGCATCAGCCAGTAAGCTCCCCGATCCACAAAAGGCTGCGTTGCTGACGGCGATGGGTATCCAGTCCGCCTCGGCGCCCGAAATGTTCCTGGTCGCCCTGGCGACTCTCAATCTGATCGATGAAGTCGCGGCCGATCAGCCGATCGTCGTGATCGCGGACGACGTTCAATGGCTCGACGCATCGACCTCCTCAGTACTCACTTTCATCGCCCGCCGTCTGGAATCGATTCGGATCGTGCTCATCATCGGCTTGCGTGATGGGTTCGACACCGCCCTACGGTCCGCGCAGCTGCCAGAGATTCGTGTTGGGCCTCTGAGCGATATGGCCGCGGGCGAGCTGGTCGACGTGGTAGCTCCAGACCTGGAGCACCATACACGTCGCCGAATTCTCGCGCAGGCGGTCGGCAACCCACTGGCGCTGGTCGAACTCCCGCGTGCGTTGAGGGAGGAGACCGTCCAGCAGACCGACCATGAGGGATTGCCGTTGACCGACCGATTGGAGCACACGTTTTCCGCTCAGGCCAAGCGTCTGCCCGAGGACACCCAATCCGTCCTGTTGCTCGCCGCCCTTGACGACGAACCCAGACTCGGCGAGGTACTAGCGGCGGCTCGAATCCAGGCAGGCGAGGAAGTCACCATCGATGTGCTCACGCCGGCGCTGGACTCAGGCTTGGTCTCGATCGCCGGCGCCAACGTTCATTTTCGGCATCCGCTGATCAGATCCGCCGTGGACCAGGCGGCCGCTCCCGCACAGCGGCGGGCAGCGCATGGAGCCCTGGCTCAGGTCGTCGCGGATCCAGACCGCCGTCCGTGGCATCGTGCGGCGTCAGTCCTGGGCACAGACGAAGACGCCGCGGCCGATCTAGAGGGAGCGGCAGCTCGTGCGCAAGAGCGCGGCGCGCCCACAATTGCCCTTCACGCTCTCGAGTTGGCGGCGTCGCTCAGCCCACGCGGGTCCGTCCAGGCGCGCCGCCTTCTGGCGGCGGCCGAGATTGCATTTCAACTGGGGGAGCCTTCGGCCGTAGGTCGCCTGCTGGATGCAGCGGCTCGATTGGATCTAACGCCGCACGACCTAGCGAGGATGACGTGGCTGCGCGAGATCTTCCACGATGGCGTGCCAGGCGACCCGCACGCGATTACAAAGCTTGTGGCCGTCGCCCGCGATGCAGCAGCCCAAGGTGACCGGAACCTGGCGCTAAATCTTCTCCAGGGCGCCGCTCTTCGCTGCTGGTGGACAGATCCCGGCGTGGTTGCGAAAGCTCTGGTGATCGACGCAGTAGCCCAGATCGCCGGTAACGAGCCGGATCCGCGCGCCCTGGAGATCCTCTCTGTGGCGGCGCCGGTCGACGCAGCGGACCGAATATCCAAAGGTGTGCGGGAGGCAGCTGCCCTCGACGACGGGGACGCTTCTCGAACGCAGCTCCTGGCATTCGCCGCGTACGCGGCGGGCGACATCGACCAATCGATTGTCCTGATGGATCGCGCGGCTCCCTTGTTGCGCGCGCAAGCACGACTTGGCCTGCTTGCGCAGCTCCTCACAGCGCGCGGATGGGCGGGTATCAACACTGGTCAATTCAGCCGAGCCACGCGCGAGCTCGAGGAAGGCAATGGCCTGGCGGTCGAAACCGCGCAGCCGATCTGGATCGCGATCAGCCAGAACGGGCGCGCCGCCTTACTGGGGCTGAGAGGCGAAGAACGACAGGCGAATCAAACCCTTTCTGAAACGGCCGAGCTGATCTTGGCGTTGCGGGTATCCATGGCCCTCGCAGGAAGCGAACTGGCGCGCGGCCTGATCGAACTCACGGCAGGGCGGCATTCCGAAGCTTTCGACCATTTCGCCCGCATGTTCGATCCCGACGGCGCCGCTTACCACGAGTTCGTTGCGCATGCGGCCGCTCCTTATGTGATCCACACCGCTGTGAGCGCGGGGCGACGGGACGAAGCCCGCCGGATGATGGGGCTTCTCGAGGCTCTCGGAAAGCGAACGCCCGCAGCCCTCGTGCACATCGGTATCCGATTCGGGCGCGCCGTGTTGGCTGACGATTCGGACGCGGAAGGTCTCTATGAGCTGGCCCTGAACGCCGAGCCGAGGTGGCCGTTCGAGCACGCGCGGCTGCAGATGGCGTTCGGCGCCTGGCTGCGGCGCCAGCGCCGGATCACCGAGTCGAGGCCGTACCTGCGAGCGGCTCGAGATGCGTTCGAGGCCCTGGGGATGCATCCGTGGGCGGACAAGGCCCGTGCGGAGCTACGGGCTTCAGGCGAACGGATCGCCGAAACGACCCATGCGCCGAACCAGCCGCTTTCCCCACAGGAGACGCAGATCGCGCAAATGGCCGCATCCGGGCTGTCGAATCGAGAGATCGCGGACCGCTTGTTCCTCTCACATCGCACAGTGGGCGCGCACCTGTACAGGGTTTTCCCGAAGCTCGGGATCGCCTCCCGATCTGAGCTTCCCCGGGCTCTCGCCTCGACCGAACCGGCGCTCACGAGTTAGATAGGATCTGCACCTCGAGGGGCTCAAGCGTCACCCGACACGTCATCGCCGGGCCCGTTCCGTGGGTGCCATCGGCTTCCGACACGGAAACTCGGTCGAACACTCGCAACGGCTCGGGTGGCGTCGGGGTGTCGAGGTTGCTGTACTCGACGGCCATTTTATTTCCGGCCTCATTCAACGACCCGTCGACGACAACGTAGAGGTTCTGGCTCATGGCCGGATGTGTATTCGCGACGATGAGCACCTCCTCGTCGGCCAGGATGCGGGAGAAGGCGACTACCCCGTGGGGCGTGCTCGAGATACCGAACGTGACCCCGTCACCCGAGAGGGGACGGGCGTACGTTCTTCCGTAGCGCAAGGCAGGCAAAGCGTTTCGGACCGCAGTTAGGTCCTTGACCGCGTGATAGAAAGGCCCCTCGTGATTCAGGCCAGGTCCACCCCACATCGCCTCGCGGACGGCGGCGTCGCTCCCGGCGCCGTGTAGTCCTTGCTCAGTCCCGTAGTAGACGGCCGGGATGCCCGGGAGCGTGAATAGCAGCGCGAGTCCGAGCGTCACCTGGTCGTCATAGGGATGCGATCCGTCGCTCTCCACATAACGCAGCCGTTGCTTGACATCGTGGTTGTCGAGGAAGGTCACGAAGTAACGCGTGGCGTCACCATGCGAGCTGGTGACCCCACCCTCGATCCGCCGCCGCTGCTCGAACATCGAATAGAGCCCGGAGGGACTGGCGAAACCTTTGACGATGGCTGGCAGGGCGAAGTAAAGCGGGTAGTCGAGCGCCGCGTCGACCCCGACCATGTCGTTGGCGTCGCCCGCCGTACGCCCAATGAACTTGGCGATGTCCTGCTCCGCTTGAGCATCGAAGACCTCGCCAAAAGTGAAGAAGTTCTTCTTGCCGACAGTCTCGGCAAATTCCCGCATCGCGTTGCCGAAGACCCGGGGTAAGCCGCCGTGGAGGTAGCGCAGCGTGTCAATGCGAAACCCGTCGACGTCCCACCTGGCAATTACGTACTGGTACACCTCGACCAGAGTCCGCTGGAGGTCTCCATCCTCGGTACGCATCTGCTTGAGCGAAACGAAGTCGCCGAACGTGTCGGGCATGCCCGGGCCGGGAACTCCCTGCCTGCGAAAGAACGTGTTCCGCTGGAGCTCAAGCGGCCAGACCAGCGCGTCTCGAGTCGGATTGGTGATGGTTGCGATGTCCTCGGTGGCCGAGGAAGTGCCCGAGGCGTCGCGCCAGTGCACATGGAGCGGTGTGGCGGAGTAGCCGTGCTGAGCCCCACCTGACATCGCGGAAAGAGCATCTCCATCTGCGCTTTCATACGCGAACACGTCGCCAACATGATTCAGGACGATGTCGAAGATCACATAGAGGCCGGCTTCGTGAGCTGCATCAACCAGGGTCCGCAGCTCCTGATCCGCGTTTTCAGGAACTACGGCAAACCGTGGCTCTGCATGCAGGAAGTCATGGATGCCGTAGCCGTGATAGCTGAACCTGTCGAAAGGTAGGTTCTTGAGGACCGGACTGAGCCAGATTGCGCCGGCGCCGAGATCTTTGAGGTAATGCAGCCCGGCCTGCACGCCCGCGAACGTGCCGCCCTGATAGCCGTCGAAGTTCGGGTCGTCCCAAGGCTGGTGGCGAGGAGGTGAGTCGGGCCGGTTGAAGCGGTCGACCATGAGGAAGTAGATCCAAACGTCTCGCCAATCAGCTGGAGAGGGCGTCAGGCCGGAAGCCCGCGCCTCGTTGACGACACGTCTCACCGTCGGCTCTGACAGCGACCCTGCGCTATTACCAGTCATATCGTGATGGAACTCAGAGTGAGTTCAAAAGAGCCACGTTGCTCAGGCAGACCCACATTAAACCGATCGTCGCAGCTGGCCATGGATTCAACCGTGCCGCGCGAGTTGTCGACAGCGGTCGTCACCACGTCCATCGCCTGGGCTGCGACTAACAGCGAGGCCCAGGTCGCAGCCTGTCGCACTGCAGCGAATCGTGCATCCGCCAGCTGGATGGCGTCCATATGACGACGGTAGCCGCCGCCCTTGGGTGGTCGCGTCCGGGGAAGCCCGAGTCTTGTTTCGGCGCCGGCTCGGGCGAGCGCACAATCATGCCGGGATGGGGGCCCAGGCCCTGGTGGGGCGCGAGACTGAGGTTGCTGAGCTCGAGGCGGGCCTCCGGAGGGCAGTCGAGCACGGAGGCGCGTTTCTGATCACCGGTCCGCCCGGGATCGGCAAGACCTCGCTTCTCAACGCGGCCGCGGCGGAAGCGCGAAGCCGCGGCTACAACACGCTCGCGGTGACTGGTCTCGAATGCGAGGCTGAGTTTCCATATGCGGGACTGCATCAGCTTCTGCAGACCGTGATGGCGTCGGTCGACAAGCTCGCGCCTCCGCAAAAGGCGGCGCTGCTCACGGCCCTCGGCATGACGGTTGGACCGGCGCCGGAAGTCTTTCTAGTCGGCCTGGCGACGCTCAATTTGATAGATGAAGCGGCCGCCGAGAAGCCGACGTTACTGCTCGCGGACGACGCTCAGTGGCTGGACGGCCCGACGTCTGCCGTCCTGACCTTCGTGGCACGCCGGCTCGAGTCAACCAGCATCTTTTTCCTCGCCGGCCTGCGGGAACGATCTGACAGCCCGCTCCAATCTGCCGGTCTGCCGGAGATTCATGTCGGACCTCTCAACGATGCGGATGCAACAGAGCTGCTCGACTCGATTGCTCCGAATCTCGGGCCGGACGTGCACCGGCGAATCCTCGAACAGGCTGTGGGCTACCCACTTGCGCTCGTTGAATTGCCGCGCGCGCTGACTGAGCATGCCCACTCTCCGCTAGGCACGGTGCCATTGACCGAGCGACTGGAGCGAACATTCTCAGCCCGGGCCGCAACGCTTCCAACAGATACCCAGTCTGCTCTGCTGCTCGCCGCCCTGGAGCCCGATCCGAGCGTGGCCGAAGTTTTGGCGGCGACCGGCATTCAGGCCGGTGGAGACGTGACCGTCGGCGTTCTGGAGCGGGCGCTCGATTCCGGCTTGATCACGCTCGCGGGCGCCAACATTCGGTTCCGTCATCCACTCATTCGATCTGCGCTGGAGCAGGGCGCAACTCATGGACAGCGACGGGCCGCCCACCTTGCACTTGCCCAGGTCATAGCGGATCCAGACCGCCGCGCTTGGCACCGCGCCGCTTCGGTGGTCGGTCCTGATGAGGCCGCTGCCGCAGACCTCGAGGCAACCGCTGCTCGAGCACAGGATCGAGGCGCTATCGCCACAGCGCTCGGCGCTCTGGAGCTGGCGGCATCCGTCACACAAGACGGCACAGCTCGAGCGAAGCGGCTCCTGGCAGCTGCCGAGCTGGCGTTTCAACTTGGGCAACCCGCAGTTGTCGGTCGGCTACTCGACGAGGCCGCCAAACTGGAGCTGACGCGTCACGACATGGCGCGCGTGAGCTGGTTGCGCGAGATCTTCTACGACGGATCGCCGGGGAATGCGGAGGCAATCCTGAAACGGGTCACCGTTGCCGAGGAGATGGCGGCGCTGGGCGATCGCAGCCTTGCGCTTCACCTGCTCGGGGGAGCAGCTCTCCGGTGCCGGTGGGCGAAACCCGAGTCGGAAGCACGAGCCAGCGTCGTGAAAGCTGTTGAGCAAATCTCGGGCGAGGAATGGACTCCTACGGCGCTCTCAATACTGTCCCTGGCCGCCCCACTGGATTCATCGGCGCGCGTTTCGCGGGGGGTCGCTCAGGCTGCGCTCGTGGAAACAACCGACGGACAGAGAACGCAGCTCCTTGCGTTCGCTGCATACGCAGTGGGTGACATCGCCCAATCGATTGAACTGATGAATCGCGCGGCTGCCTTGCTGCGTGTGCAGGGACGGCTGAGCCTTCTCGCGCAGGTGCTCACGGTGCGAGCATGGGCCGGGATCAACACCGGCAACTTCACGGACGCGACGCGCGACGCAGAGGAAGGAGGCCGGCTGGCGATCGAAACGGGGCAACCGATCTGGATCGCGTCCAGCCGGATCTACCGCGCCATTTTGGTGGGACTGCGGGGCCAAGAGCGCGTTGCAGAGCAGCTCATCACTGAGGCAGCCCAGCCACTCGTGTCGGTCGGGTCGTCCTTTATCCTCAGCGAAGCGGAATTCGGCCGCGGAATCACGGCGATGACAGCCGGACGCTACTCCGACGCGCTCGACCACTTCATTCGGATGTTTGATCCCGAAGAAGCCATGTACCACGGGATCGTCTCCCAGGGCGCTGCATGCTATGTGGTCGAGGCCGGGGTGCGGGCCGGGCGGCACGAGGATGCCCGGCGAATGATGGCTTTGCTCGAGGCCCTGTCCAAGCGCACTCCAGCAACGCTCATCCACGCCGGGGTGCGCTACGGACGCGCGGTCCTGGCCGATGATTCGAAGGCCGAGGGCCTCTATGAGTTGGCGCTCAAGGCTGAGCCAAAATGGCCGTTCGACCATGCGCGGCTGCGGTTGTCGTATGGCAGTTGGCTCCGAAGGCAGCGCCGCATAACGGAGTCAAGACCCTACTTGCGAACAGCTCGGGACACCTTCGAAGCGCTCCGGGTGCATGCGTGGGCCGACAAGGCGCGGGCGGAGTTGCGCGCCTCTGGCGAGCGTCTCGCCGAGCCGACCAAGGCGCCCCGCCAGTCGCTGTCGCCGCAAGAGCTGCACATCGCACAGATGGCCGCATCTGGACTTTCCAATCGCGAGATCGGCGACCGATTGTTCCTTTCGCACCGGACTGTCGGTGCTCACCTCTATCGGGTATTTCCGAAGCTCGGGATCGCATCCCGATCTGAGCTTTCAGCGTCGCTCGCAAGCCTGGAGCGCGCCCTCACGTAAACACGAAACCCGGTCCCCAGGACCAAGTTTCGAATACAGATTACCCTTAGGAGGCGCTACTACGCCGTCGCTTGACCGCGGCGCCGAAGCAAGAGGACCGTCAATAGCAGCGGGCCGACGGCGAAGACCCACAGCGCCCCGCCGAGGCCGTACCGTGCGGCGGCCAGGCCGATCAATAAGGGGATGGGCGTGGCCGCGATCCGGAACACGTTTCCGATCGCGAGCTGCGCTCCGCTCTGCCCGGGAAGCGATTGATACAGGCGGGCCTGCAGGACTGGGTACCAGCCGGATGTGAGCAAGCTGACCACGGCGAGCACCACAATCTTCGCGCCCACACCGGGGAGCACAAGGAACAGCGGGTAGGCGATAAGCGTCGCCGCGGCCGTCGCCCGCACGTATGCAAGGCCCGCGACCCGCTCGAGGATGTGGACCGTCGCGACATCCCCGGCCAGGCCGGACGCGATCCTGACCGCCACCACGAGGGCGCCCACCCATGCCGGTTCGCCGAGGACGTCGACGAAGTACAGGGCGAGGTAGCCGGTGAGGACGTCGAGCATCAGGTCCGAGACCTCGAGCAGCAACAGGTTGCGCAGGACGTCGCCGCGGGCCAGCGATCGAAGCGCCGCCCGCACCGCGGCGCGGAAGCCGGCGGCCTGCGCGATAGCGGATTGAGGCGATGCCGCAGTCAGCGCCAGGGCGCCGAGCGCGATGGCCGCCGTCACCGCCATCGCCGCGTAGGCGCCGCGCCATCCCGCTGCGGCCAGCACCGCCGCGATGAGCAGCCCCGGGCCGGCCAGCGCGCCGAGGGACCCGGCGAGGTTCCAGCGGGCCATGTTCTGCTCGCGCCTCGTCGTGTCGGCGTCCATCAGGTCCGCCTGGGACAGGGCGACGAACGCACCCGAGGCCGGGTAGAGGAGCGCGAGCGCGGCCAGCAGGAAACCAAACGCCGGCGCCAGCGAGACTGCGACCAGCGCTGCGGTGAAGAGAACGCCACCCGCCAGCACCAGCCGCCGGCGGCGCGGGCTGTCCGCAAGCAGGCCGATGGGAATCTCGACGAGGTTGGCCCCCAGGGCCGGCGCGGACAGCAAGAGGCCGATGGCCGCGTAGCTCAGCTTGAGGTCACCGCGGATCAGCGGGAGCGCGGAGTCCTGGACTCCGAAGACCAGCTCGTCAACGAACTCGATGGCGAGCCAGATGACGAGCAGACGGCGGAGGTGGGCGCGACCCGCGCCGCGGCGTCAAAGCATCGACGGCTATCCTACGGCGTCTCTCCTCGAACTCGGCTGCTCGCAACGGAGGCCGAGACGCAACGAACGGTGGATATGCAAACTGCGGGTTGCATATCCATGAGCGGCCGCGGTAAGATGCAACGATGAAGTTGCATAACGTTACGGACCGGATCGAGAAAGAGATCGTTCTGCGCGCACCCCGCTCGCGAGTCTGGCGGGCGCTTGCCAACGCCGAGGAGTTCGGCGCCTGGTTCGGCATGAAGCTTGAAGGTACCTTCGCCCCAGGCGGGCGTGTCCATGGCCAGATCACGCTGCCCGGCCATGGGCAGGTGACCATCGAGATGGCCATCGAGCGGATGGATCCCGAGAGCCGGATGTCGTACCGCTGGCATCCATACGCCGTCGAATCCAGCGTGGACTACTCGAGCGAGCCCACGACGCTGGTCGAGTTCCAACTCGAGGAAGTCCCGGAAGGCACCCGGCTCACCGTGGTCGAGTCAGGCTTCGATCGCATTCCACTGGCGCGGCGTGCTGAAGCGCTTCGGATGAACGACGCCGGCTGGGCAGAAGAGCTCGAGAACATCGCGCGACATGTCGCTTCATAGCGCCGGCTGGCGCGAGGTTTCCCGCGCCGCGCCGGTGTTTGCGGCGCTCGGTGACGAAACGCGGCTGGCGCTGGTCGCCCGATTGAGCTCCGAAGGCCCTCTCTCGATTACCCGGCTGACCGCCGGATCTGCCGTCACACGACAGGCGATTACCAAGCACCTCAGCGTCCTCGCCACGGCGGGGCTAGTCTCGGATGTATGGCGTGGCCGCGAGCGCATCTGGGAGCTCGAGCCGGAACAAATGAAAGCCGCGCGCACCTACCTCGAGCACGTCTCGAAGCGATGGGACGAAGCGCTTGACCGTTTGAAGAAATTCGTTGAGGAGTGAGGGGAGCAACCATGCTCTTGAACAACGGGGTCGCAATCGCGCGGACGAGCGCTACGACAGCTGGCACGGCAGCCGCGCTGACGGCGACGCTCGGGCTCGCCGCCGCATCCTGGGTCGTCGCGGTCCGCCAGATGAACGGGATGGACATGGGCGTTGCGACCCGGCTCGGTTCGTTCGCGTTTTTTGTCGCCCTGTGGGTGCCAATGATGGCGGCGATGATGCTGCCGGGCGTGGCTCCGGCAGTATTGCGAACCGCTCACGCCCGCGGATTGCGCGCCGTGCCGCTGTTCGTCGCGTCATACCTTGCCGTCTGGACACTCGTGGGCTTCGCGGTGTATGCGCTGTACCGGCCGCACGGGTTCTTCGCCGCCGGCGCGCTTCTAATCGCGGCGGGTGTCTACGAGCTCACGCCGCTCAAGCAGCACTTCCGCCGGCGCTGCCGCGAGAGCCTCGGCTCTGGATTCGAGTACGCGCTCTGCTGCGTCGGGTCGAGCATCGGATTGATGCTGATGCTGGTGGCGTTGAGCGTGATGAGCGTCACCTGGATGTCCGTGGTCGCCGTCCTCGTCCTCGCCCAGAAGCTTTTGCCCGCAAAGGCCGCCATGGACGTGCCGCTGGCACTGGCGATCGTCGGACTTGGAATCCTGATAGTCATTGCGCCCTCGTCGGTTCCGGGACTCTTGCCACCGATGTCATACGTCATCGATGGTGCGCCCCATGTCAAACCGTTTTAACTGCAAAGGAGAGAACTAATGACCGATCACAAGACCGGAACACGTGAAGAGTGGGTTGAAGCCCGGCTGGAGCTGCTCAAGGCCGAGAAGGCGCTGACGCGCCGTGGTGATGAATTGGCGCGGATGCGGCAGGAGCTGCCCTGGGTTCGAATCGAGAAGGAGTACAGCTTCGATACCGACGAAGGCAAAGCGTCCCTCGCCGACCTATTCAGAGGACGCTCGCAGCTCCTGATCTATCACTTCATGTTCGGACCCGACTACACCGCAGGGTGTCCTTCCTGCTCGGCGATTGCAGACGGCTTCAACGGCTCTGTCGTCCACCTCGCGAATCACGACGTCACGCTCTTTGCGGTGTCGCGGGCTCCGCTCGCGAAACTGCAGACGTACAAGCGGCGGATGGGCTGGAGCTTCCCGTGGGCGTCTTCGTTCAGCAGTGATTTCAACTACGACTTCCACGTGTCCCACACTGAGGAGGAGTGGCGGGCCGGAGCCGTCGAGTACAACTTCCGCACTGCGGACCTCCGGCTGCCGGAGGGACAGGAGAATCCCTTTATCGCTGCGCTCACGTCGATGGTCGGAACGGACTGGGCGACATACAGGAAAGAGGGGCCCGGCATGAGCGCATTCGTGCTCGAGGACGGCGTCGTCTACCACACCTACTCGACGTACGAGCGCGGAGTGGACGCCATCTGGGGTATGTACCCGTGGCTCGACCGCGCGCCACTCGGTCGCAACGAGACCGGCTTGTGGTGGCGCCGCCACGACGAGTACGAGAGCGGGAGGGATCTGAACTCAAAAGGTGGTCGGGGGCCCGGGATTTGAACCCCGGGCCTCTTGTTGAAGAAGTTCTCGACGGGGATGGCGGCGATCAGCCAAACGTGAAGCAGAAGGCTTCAGCGCCGCCGTCGAGGAACTCGATCTCAAAACGGCGGTCCCGGATCGGTCCCGGTTGACGGATCAGCTGATACATCCGCTGCTGCACGACCGTGCCGTTTCCGTTCGCGTCGACATCGGCTCCGTGGGCCGACCCGGCACTCTCACCATCGAGCAGGACGCGAAACCTCACCGTCGCGCCCTTTTCCGCCGGTCCCATCACCAGGTTCACATCGCGCGCGTGGAACTGATAAGCGACCAATCCCTTAGGGCCGTTGAGCGCGCTGGCGTCTGAGCGGACGGTCCAACTTCCAGAGAGTCCCCAACGGTTGAGCCGAAGGTGCGCCGACACCGCGTAGGTGTGAGGCTTGTTCCACGCTGCCGCGCCACCCCCCGCGTCGAATCCGGTCGCCTGCTCATAGCCGAGGTAGGTCTCCTGCGACCCGAGGTCATTCCAATCGGCCTGAACCTCGTCGCCGTTCGGCTCGACCGTGGCCAACCCTGGCCGCAGGTCTTCGACGCCGGCATCGGCAAGCAGTTGCCTTATTACCATTTCCGATCGCTCGTAGTCGCCTTCGCCGAAACGGTGATGCCTGATCTGGCCCTGCGCGTCGACGAAGTAGAGCGCGGGCCAGTAGTTGTTGGCGAACGCCCGCCAGACACGGAAGTCGTTGTCGATCGCGACCGGATAGTCGATCTTTCGCGCCGCCACCGCCCACCGCACGTTGTCGAGGTCGTGCTCGAACTTGAACTCGGGCGTATGCACTCCGATCGTGACAAGACCCTGGTCCCTATACCTCTGCGACCAGGCGCGAAAGTGCGCCTGCGTGCGCAGCCAGTTGATGCACGTGTAGGTCCAGAACTGGACGACGACGACATGGCCGCGCAGGCCGCTCGGGGTCTGCGGCTGCGAGTTGAGCCACCCGTTCGCGCCCTCGAAGGATGGCAGCTTGCCTTCGAATGGTAGATCCGCAGCCGCGACGCCCTGGTGCCGGGCTGCTTGACTCTGGCCGGTTTGAGTAGACATCTCGACCCGCCTCCTGATCAGTAACTGTCGACTTCGATGATCGCGTCCGCAAACGCTTGCGGCGCTTCCCGCGGCAGGTTGTGCCCGACGCCGCCCCCAATCACCCGGTGCTTGTACCTGCCCTTGAATTTCTTGGCGTAGACGCCGGCGTCCAGGTGAGGCGCGCCGTTGGCATCGCCCTCGAGTGTGATTGTCGGCACCGCGATGACCGGCGTCCTGAGCGAGCCTGCTCTCCAGGTCGTCATATTGCGATTCACCTTCAGCCAGGCCGAGCCGCCAGCGGTAGTTGTGGATGACCACGTCGACGTGGTCGGGGTTGTCGTACGACGCCGCTGTCCGCTCGAAGGTGGCGTCGTCGAAGTTCCACCTCGGCGAGGCAAGCTGCCAGATGAGCTTATTGAACTCACGTGTGTTCTTCTGGTACCCAAGCCTTCCGCGTTCCGTGGCGAAGTAGTACTGGTACCACCACTACAACTCCGCCTTCGGAGGCAGCGGCGTCCTCCCGACCGTCTGGCTGCCGATGGTCCGGACTAGTCAGCACCATCGTTACCCTCCTGACGTTTTGATCCGCGTGCGGGTGCGGGCGATCGTTTCGCCCGCACTCTTCGGTCTCGGGTTTAACGGAGCGATTTGAAGGCGGCGCGGAGTTCCCTGGTGAAGAGTTCCGGCTCCTGCCAGGCTGCGAAGTGGTTGCCCTGGTCGACCTCGTGGAAGTAGATAAGCTTGGGGTAGGCCTTTTCGGTCCAGCTCCGCGGCGCCTGATAGAGCTCTCGAGGGAAGACGGTTACGGCAGCCGGAACCTTGACGCCCTTGACGTCGAAGAAGCCCAGCTTGTTCTCCCAGTAGAGACGACCCGAGGAAATACCTGTGTTCGTCACCCAGGTCATCGTGATGTTGTCGAGGATCTCGTCTCGTGTGAGGTTGCCCACAGGGTTGCCGTCGAAGGCCCTTGCGATGTCCTCGTAGCTGCTTGCGTCGTGGTCGAGCATCCAGGCCGCGAGAGCAACAGGCGAATCGGCGAGCCCGTACAACGTCTGCGGACGCAAATTCATCTCGGTCGCGTAACCGATGCCCTTCGTGAAGAGGAAATTCAACTGCTCCCATGCCCGCCTCTCGTCGTCTGAGACACCAGACGGCGCCGGGCCGCCGGACGAGATAGCCTTCGAAAAGTTGGCCGGGACCGTGCCCGGCATGTTCGAGTGAATGCCGAGCAGCTCCGGAGGTGCCTTTGCACCAATCACATCTGTGATTTGCGCACCCCAATCGCCGCCCTGGGCGACGAAGCGCTTGTAGCCCAGGCGCCTCATCAGCACGATCCAGGCATCAGCGACGTGGACAGGATCCCAGCCGGTAGCCGTGGGTTTCCCCGAGAACCCGTAGCCCGGGATCGAGGGGACCACCACATCGAAGGCGTCCGTCGGATCGCCGCCATGAGCCGTCGGGTCGGAGAGCGGGCCGACCACGTTCAGCATCTCGATGACCGAGCCCGGCCAGCCGTGCGTGATGATGAGCGGCAGCGCGTTCTCGTGTGGCGACCTGACGTGAATGAAGTGGATGTCGAGTCCGTCGATCTCCGTGATGAACTGAGGCAGCGCGTTCAGCCTCGCCTCGAACCTCCGGAAGTCGTACCCGGTGCCCCAGTAACGCACGAGCTTCTGCATCGTCGCGAGCTGCACGCCCTGTGAGGCGTCTGCGACGGTCTCCTTTTCGGGCAACCGCGTCGCGGCGATTCGACGTCGAAGGTCGGTCAGCTGCTCTTCGGGAATGTCGACTTTGAATGGACGGATAGAGACATCTATAGCTGTTGTGGCAGACAACGCTCTCATCTCCCTAATCAGTGATGAGCTGGGCACTCATCGGTGGTGTCGTCAGCCGTCTTGCCGACGTGAGAGTGCGTGATGTACACGCGGATCTCTCTCCCACAGCCCTTCCGCTAACCAGTTCAATCTCAAAGTAGCCCTTTGGTGGCGGGTGTCAAGCGTTTCGTGGGCCAACTCGCCTGGCATTCCTACGCATACCTTGGAGCCTGGCATCCAGGGCTCTGAAAACACGAAAACCCGATCCCTTGGACCAGGTTTCGAATACAGATTACCCTTCGGAGGCCTCTCCAAAAAGAGGGCGGATGGTGGGCCGGGGTGGAATTGAACCACCACATCCTTTCGGAGGCGGTTTTACAGACCGTTAGGCTCACCAATGCCCAGCCGACCCACGATGCCCGCGCCACTAGGACCAGCGGAAATTCGTAGGGCTAAATGGTATCCCAACGCCATAATTCCCTCGTGACGCGAGGCTATGCCCGCTACATCCTCGCGGTCATGGTCGGCATCAACTTCCTCAACTACATGGACCGCTGGGTCGCCTCCGCGGTCGCACCATCCATCCAGACCGAGTTCCACATCAACGACGCGCAGGTCGGGCTTCTTGGCACCGCGTTCCTGCTCGTCTACGCGGTGGCGGCGCTGCCCTTCGGCTACTGGGGCGACCGCGGCGTCCGCAGCACTGTTATCGGGGTCGGGGTGACGATCTGGAGCCTCGCGACGCTGGTTTCGGGCATCGCCGGCAACTACGTCCAGCTCTTCCTCAGCCGCTCGGCGGTCGGTGTCGGTGAGGCGAGCTACTACCCCGCGGGAACGTCCCTCGTCTCTGATTACTTTCCAAAGGAACAGCGCGGCCGCGTCATGTCGATCTGGAGCGCGGGTAGCGCCATTGGAATCGCGGTCGGGTATGCGGGCGGCGGGATCATCGCCGATCACCTCGGCTGGCGCACCGCTTTCTATTTCGCCGCCGCGCCAGGGCTGTTGTTCGCCTTTCTCGCGTTCACCATGCGCGAACCGCTGCGCGGGAGCATGGAAAAGGTCGGCCAGGCGGTGAAGCGGACCAGCGAGGCCTCCGCGCGCACTTTCGTCAACCTCATGCGCATCCCCACGCTGCGCGCTGCGATCCTCGCGCAGACCGTGCTCTATTTCGTCCTCGCGTCCAATGCCTTCTGGCTGCCGACGCTTCTCCACCGCCGATTCGACCTCTCGCTCAGCGCAGCCGGCCTCCTCGCGGGAGTCGTCCTGGTTCTTGGAGGGCTCATCGGGACGCTTGCCGGCGGCTGGATCGCCGATCGTCGCGCCAAGACCAGCCCCGCAGCGCACCTCGAGGTCGGCATCGCCGGCTTTCTCATCGGAGCCGTCTTCATCGTCATCGCCCTGGTCGCGCCGCTCAACATCGGCCCGGTGCCGGTTTTCGTACCCGCTTTTCTGATCACGGTCATCGCGCTGTATATGCACGCAGGCCCGTTCACTGCGGTGTCGCAGGACGTTGTCTCGCCCGCCTTGCGCGCGAGCGCCGTGACGATGCTGCTGTTCGTCTCACACGTTTTCGGCGACTCGCATTCGACATTCGACGTGGGCTGGATCTCAGACCATGTTCACAGCCTGCAGCTGGCCCTGCTTATCACCTCGCCGACGCTGCTGGTCGTGGCCGCGATCGTCGGCGCGACTGGCCTGAAGACGGTCAAACCCGACTCCGAGAAGATGGAAGCTGCCTGGGCCGCCCGGAGCGAGAAGGAGCCGGCTCCCGCTCTTTAGTAGATGAAGCCCACGAGGCGCGCGCCCAGCTGACCGGGCCTGATCGTGCGCTGGTCGATCACGTCGAACGCGACCCAGTTCATCTCGGTCACCACCCAGGACCCGTCCGGATTCACCGCCTCGACGTAGGCCACGTGGCCGGCCCAGCTCTCCCAAGTGACCATGATCGAGCCGACCTTCGGGGTCGGGCCGACGGCGTATCCCTGCGCCGACGCGTTCTGGTACCAGTAGCCCGCGTCACCGCGCCACGTCACGTTGCGCTTGGTGGCCACGTAGTAGGTGCACCAGCCGACCGGGAACCCGTTGGCGACGTACGGGCCGAGGCAGCATCCGAGCACTTTGACCGGGTAGCCGCCGCCCGTGCCCGAGCGCATGAGCAGCTGGTACAGCGCCGGCGGGGGCGGGAATGCGCCACCCACACCGTTGGGGATGACCAGCGTGGCGCCGGGAACCAGGTCGGTGCTGCGCAGGCGGTTGAAGTCGTAGATGCTCTGAGCGTCCACCTGGTACTTGGTGGCGAGGGCGTCGAGCGTGTCGGTCGCCTTGACCGTCACCACGACACCCGGTACGGGCGGGATCACGATCTGGTCGCCGGTGGCGACGGAGTCGTTCGAGAAGAGGTTGGTGTTCGACCATCGAATCTGGCTGACGCTGACGTGGAACTTGCCCGCGATCGTGGCGAGGCTTTCGCCAGCCTGCACCGTGTAACCGAACGACTTGTGGCTCATCGGCGCCGCGGCCGGGATCGCGACCGGTTTGATGATCGTGCTGTAGCGGCCTAGGGAAACGTCGCCCGCCGTGCCTCCCTCGGTTGCCACGACCGCTTGGGCGTCGACCGTTCCCAATCTGGAAGTCAAATAAGCGGGGACATGGCGATCCATCGATGCGTACGACGAGATGGCCACAGCTATCGCAAGCACGACAGCATGTGTCAGATATCGATGGACTCGCAAATGTCTACCCCTAAACGTTGCGATACGTTGTGAACCAACCCGCGGGCGCGGCCGGGTCCCCAGAGAACGGCGGTCAACGTAACAGACCCCCACCAAGTCCGTCAACCCGCCTGGACTTGACCCTTAACCGAGCGAACACCAGTTCGCCTCTCGCAGGTGAACTTATGTCCAGCTTGAGGTTGGCGCGATTTTTGACGTTCGAGCGCACGAAAGTTCGTACGGCCAGAACCGACCGGCGCCGCTTTGAAAGCAAGCTGGGACGCAGCTTCATGGGCGGTACAACGCTCAATGACCAGCCAACCTTGCCGAGTTCGAGCTACGGCCCCCCGCGCGCGTAAATCGTTTGCCCGGATACAAATCCGGACTCGTCGCTGCACAGGAACGCGATCACGTTGGCAATGTCCTGAGGCTGGCCGATTCGGCGCAGCGGGATCTGCGACGCGGCGCCTAGCTTGAACGTCTCGAAGTCCATCCCCATTCGCTCCGCGGTGGCGCGCGTCATCCGCGTTTCCACGAACCCTGGGGCGACGGTGTTGACGTTGACGTTGAACGGCCCCAGCTCGATCGCGAGCGTGCGCGCCATGCCCTGAAGGCCCGCTTTGGCCGCGGAGTAATTCGCCTGGCCGCGATTGCCGAGGGCGGAAGTCGATGAGAGGAACACCATCTTTCCGTACTTCTTTTCGACCATGTACTTCTGCGCCGCGCGTGCGCAAAGGAACGTGCCCTTGAGGTGCGTATCGATGACCGCATCCCAGTCCTCGTCGGTCATCTTGAACAGCAGGTTGTCGCGGATGATGCCCGCGCACGTGACAAGGATATCGAGGCCTCCGAGCTCCTTGACTGTGAGCTCGACCATGGCGTCCACCTCGGCGCGCACGCTCACATCGCAGGCGACCGCCAGGGCGCCTATCGGGTCGGCCACCTCGCGAGCCGGCGCTTCGTCGAGGTCGGAGACCGCGACCTTCGCGCCCTCGGCCGCCAGCAGCTGTGCCGTGGCGGCGCCGATCCCGCGACCGCCGCCGGTGACGAGTGCGACGCGGCCTTTGAACCTCATTCCGTCTCCGTGTCCAGCGCGGCGCCCCCGTCCTTGCGCGGGTCCGAGGCGCCGTGGAGGAAACCATCCTTCTCGGCGACGATCACCTGGGGCCGGGCGAAGTATGAGTCGTAGTTGAGCGTCCGCCGGCTGACGGTGTACCCGCGCTGCTCCAGACCTCGAGCCACAGCCAAGGGTATGCGGGCCTCCAGCTGCACGACGTCACCCTGGAAGTCGATCCGCGGCGCGCTCACCGCCTCGACCGGCGTCATGGCGTGGTCGAGGATGTTGACGAGCACCTGCAGGATTGCAGTGACGATCTTGGTGCCACCCGGCGCCCCGACGCAGACGCGCAGACGATCACCGTCGAAGATCAAAGTCGGCGTCATGCTCGTCGCTCGGGTTTTGCCGGGCCGCACGGAGTTCGGGTTCCCGGGTCGCGGGTCAAAGCAGTTCATGTAGTCGTTGTAACCAAAGCCGAGCCCGGGTGTGACGACTCCGCTCGCAGAGCCAAGAGTGTGAGTGAGAGACACCACATTTCCTGAGTCGTCGACCACGCATACATGAGTGGTGTCCGGCCGATCGTGGACCGCGGCTCCCGCGCCGACGGCGACCGCCGCCACCTCACGCGCCTTGGCAGCGTAGCCCTTGTCAGCGAGCGCACCCGTGGGCACATCGACGAATCGCGGGTCGGCGACGTGGAGGTCGCGGTCCGCCACGGCCCATGCCATGGCCTCGACTAGCACGCGGGCTGCCTCCGTGCTCGGCCATCCATGTGAGCCGATGTCGAATCCTTCGAGGAAGTTCAGCATCTGCAGCAGCGTGATTCCGGCGGCCGGCGGCCCCGCGGCCATGACGCTCAGCCCGCGGTATGTGCCGCGGAGCGGCTCCGTCACGTTGACGCGATAGGTGGCGAGGTCCTCCTTGGTGACGAACCCACCGTTGGCCGCGAAATCAGCTGCGATCCGATCGGCGATCTCGCCCTTGTAAAACACGTCCGGGCCTTCGTTGGCGAGCCTCTCCAGCGTGCGCGCGAGGTCGGCCTGCACGAATAGTTCGCCAATTTCGAATAGTTTGTCGCCATTTAAGTAAATCGCCTTCGCGGCCGGCGTGACCTGGATTCGCTCGCGATTGGGCACGACGTCCGGTCCATAGTCCGTCGTCCAGTAGCCGTGCATGTAACCGGTCACCGGGAAGCCGTCGCGCGCGAGCGGGATGGCGGCCTCGATCGCCTGCGCCCAGGTGATGGTGCCGTACCTGGTCAGCGCTTCGGCCAGCCCCGCCACCGTTCCCGGAACCCCAACCGACTGGTACCCGACATCGTTCACCCGTCCGTCCAGCACGTACCCGTATCGGTCCGCGGCCTGGCGGATGAACAGGTGCTCCCACTGGTCCTCGCGGGCCCGCGAGCCGGCTGTCGCATAGAACTCGAGCAGCGCATCACCGCTCTTCGGGCCGTGCACGAGCATCACGCCGCAGCCTCCGATGCCACACATCTGTGGATCGAGCACGCCCTGCACGAATGCGCAAGTCACCGCCGCGTCAACCGCGTTGCCCCCACGCCGCATGACCTCGAGGCCGATCTCGGCCGCGGCCGGCTGTGGGCAGACGATGATCGCCACGGGAACTAAAGATTAAGGCTGGCTCGGCCACGAGGCCGGATCGTGGCCGACGTTGGGCACGCTTCCGGTCCGCCAGTAGATCCCACGGCGCCGCTGCATCAGCTCCTCGTCGACGAGCAAGCGGCGCAGCGTCGCGAAGTCGGGATGCCGGCGGCCGAGGATCCGATTGACCTCCGCCTCCGGATACCGGTGGCCGGGCTGAAATTCCTCCGCCAGCCACCTCAAGACCGCTAGCCGCTTTTTGCGCTGTGCGGGAATCCCGAGCAAGCGACCGCCGCCATTGACGAAATTCGCGAGAACGCGTTCGTCGTCGGACGTTTCCTTAAGACCCACTCCCGGTGAAGGTTAAGACGGCAGACGGTCTTCGGCGGCAACGGACCGTCGGGCTACACGGGTGGTGTGACCATAGGCCCTGGCGCAGGTACGGACATGAGCGGCGTCATCTACCTGCCGCAGAGCGCTTACGTCAGCGACGGTAACTCCAGCCCGCTGTTCACGGGCTCGCTGATCGTGGCCAGCATGACCGTGCAGGGAGGAGGCAACGGCGCGCAGGTGTTCAGGTGGGTGTGTGGCTTGAATGCGGCCGCGCGCTACGCGCGGGGCCGACCTCCCCACTCGGTGGGGAGGCCGGGCAGCTCGATCGTGAACGTGCTGCCCTCACCGGGCTTCGTCTGCACCCGGATCGATCCTCCGTGGCGCTCGACGACCCGGCGTGCGATGGCCAGTCCAAGGCCACTGCCCGAATCGCTGCGCTGAAACCGATCGAACAGGTTCTTCAACCGCTCGTCGTCGATGCCCGGCCCGTGGTCGATGACGTCGATCGATGGTCCAACGGCGCCATTGGCGATGCGCAGCGTCACCGCCTCGCCCGGAGGGCTGACGCGCACCGCGTTGTCGACGAGGTTGGCGACCGCCTCGCGCAGCAATTCCTTGTCCGCGCTGATGCGAGCAGACGCGCGCACATCGGTGACGAACCCCACGCCTGACGTTCCGGCTTGCGCCGCGTACGCGTGCACGATGTCGGCAGTCAGCTCGGCGAGGTCGACCAGCTCGCGGCGCAGCGGTATGTCTTCGTCGGCGTGAGCCAGGGCACGGAGGCGGGCCAACATCCGCTTCATTCGTTCCGCTTCGGCCACGCTGTCCGCAATCGCTGCTTGGGTTGGACCGCTTCCGCTCTGCGCCCGGCGGAGGATCGACAGGTTGGTCATGATCGTCGCCAGCGGGGTCGCGACCTGGTGCGAGACGTCGGTCAAGAACCTTCGTTGGGCGGCCAGCACGCTGGACAGCTGCACGTTGGCCTGGCTCTGGGCCTGTATCGCGAGGTTCATCCGATAGATGAGCGGCAGCACGATCAGAGGCAGCGGCGCCGCCACCGGCGCCTCGACCGCCAGCAGCGCCACGCTGACAGCGCAGGCCGCCAGCGAGAGCGAAGCCGTCCATGATGCCGCCGCCGCTTGTCGGAGCAGGGCAAGGTACGGACGTCCGGTATGGATCGAAGCCGGGAGGGCGGTCAGCATCAGATTGACGATCACGTAGACGAGCGCGGCCAGCGCCGCACGCGCGTCCAGGCCCGGGTCGGTGTCGCGCCCGACGTTGCCGATCAGGGCCGCAATGGCGCTCGCCGCGAGGACGTTGCCGGCGTTGAACGTGCTCTCCCACCACGTCCGCCGCATCGTCAGGTTGCCGGCCAGCACGCCGGCCGCCGCCGTGGCCGGACCGACGGCCGGCGGCAGCAGCAACGCCGCGAGAAGGCAGAACAAGGCACCCAGGTTGACCTTCTGCTCGGGGCCGATCTTCACCGGAAACCGATCAGTCAGGACGATTGCGAGCACACAGGCCGGGACGAGCGTCCAGCGCCAGGGCTCTGGCGCGGTCACACCTCCGCGCGCGGCGAAGACCGCAAGCACGACTCCCAGCGTGGGGACGCCCAGGATCACCGCCCG
>WNFT01002032.1_pt1 | contig 23856 bp, 28 predicted proteins | sample 5400191 | NCBI WGS metagenome assembly WNFT01 (sample SAMN13153359, study PRJNA577476) | soil metagenome | isolation source: 80 cm saprolite under Madrone tree | place: USA:California | collected 2016-06-14 | reverse complement strand
TGCCCGCGCGCATGTCCAACATGCGAAGCGCCACCAGCGCATCGAAGAAATCGCGCGAGCCGCGCTCGTGCAAGCCGAGTTTTTCCCGCAAGGCGTCATGGCCCAGCGGACCTTGGGCCAGCGTCGTGAAAAGACCGAGCTCCACCGCACTCAGGAACGCCTTCGAGCCCCAGAAGCCCAAGCCCAGGCGCATGATCCCGTCCGGTGATAATGGTGTTTGGGTCAATGCCTTTGCCTCCAACAACTGATCGCCAGCCGGACCCCGGCCTTCAACTCCGTCTATTTCAACATATCCTACCGCCGGCGGCATCGCCAAAGGTGCCGCGTCAACGCCTATATGATGATTGATTTCATTTGCCATTGGCCGGTCGCTCCGGCCGTGACGTTGCTTACATCTCCCGACAGGTCGGGTCGGATCGTTAGCTCAGGCGCCGTGGATCGATCCGGGGGATAAGCGGGGCCGCCAACATGGCCAAGGCGAAGAGAATTCCGAACACCAGCCAAGCCTCGTTGAACGACACGACCAGGGCGGCGCGCTCGACCAGCGTCGCCACGGCTTCCTTCGTGGCCTCATCCACCGGCGCCATGGCGACGCCATGGAATTTATCCACCGGCAATCCCACGATCCGCGCGGCATCTGGATCGCCCGCCCGCAGCCGCGCCGCGAGTTCGGCCACATGCACCGGCGGCCGTCGCTCGAGAATCGTGTCGACCAGCGAGATGCCGATGGCCCCGCCCAGGTTACGCATCAGGTTGAACAGCGCACTCGCATTGGCCAACATGTCGCCCGGATGGCCGGCGAGCGCGATGGCGGTCGTGGGCAGCACGCACAGCATCGTGCCGACGCCCCGCAGAACCTGAGGCCAGAACAGCCCCGCGAAATCCGTCTCGTATGTGGCAAACGCATTGCTCAACAGACCCGCGGCAAACAGCGCGTAGCCCACCGTCGTCAGCAGCCGCGCATCGACGCGCCGCTCGGCGGCCGCGGCCAGCGGTGCCGTCACCAATTGGGCGACGCCGCAAACGATCATGATCTCGCCGATTTCAAGCGGGGTGTGCTCGCGCACCAAGCCCAGGAACAGGGGCAGCAAGTAGACTGAACCATAGAGGCCCATGCCCAGGACGAAACTGTAGATGCAACTCATGGCGAAGGCGCGCTCGCCCAGAAGCTGCAATTCGACGATGGGATCGGCACGATGAAGGCAGCGCCGGATCGCGCCGCCACCGGCGATGAGGCAAGAGGCCAGCGGAAGAAATACAATACTGCCCGACCAGGCATGTTTCGGCCCTTCCTTGAGCAAGATCTCCAGCGACCCGAGGCCAAGGGCCATCAGCCCCACGCCGACATAATCGAGATGGGGGAGCAATCGCCAATCGGGCCGGCTGGCGCGGATCAGCCAGGCTGCAGTTGGAACGACGAGAATTCCGGGCCCTAGATTGATCAGGAACAGCCAATGCCAGGAATATGTCTCGGTGATATAGCCTCCGACCACGGGCCCAAGGGTGGGCGCAAGCATGGCGAATACGCCGGCCACGGCGGTGGGAAGGATCCGCCGGCCCTCGGGGAACAGCAGGAACCCGGCGGTGAAGACCGCCGGAATGACGATCCCGCCGCAGAAGCCCTGAATGATGCGGAACAGGATTAACGTCTCGAAACTGTGGCTGAGCGCGCAGCCGATGCTGGCGAGGGTGAAGCCCGTCACGGCGCTGACGAACAGACCGCGAAGTGACAGTAGCCGCGTCAGGCGGGCGGTCAAAGGGATCGCCACCACCTCGGCAATCAGATAGGCCGTCTGGACCCAGCTCAACCGGTCGAGCGGGATGTCGAAGGCGGCCTGAATTTCAGGCAGGGAACTGGCGACGATCTGAATATCCAGAATCGCCATGAACATGCCCAGGCACATGGCAAGGAAACCGGCCCAGGCGGACACTGCCGAGGAAACGTGGCGATCGAGAATCGTCATGCGGTGCTCACGGGCGACATCGCCGCCGATCGAGCGGCGAGCATTCGCCGCCGGCGTGGTTGCGCGCGGGCCATGACCGCAAATCGATTCTCCAAATCCGGGGTTCTGCTCAATCTGCCGTCATTCGTGCTTCGAACTGGATCACGATTTGGCGATGGGCCAGATTGACTTGATTTTGTCACTAAACCAATCGTTTACCATTGGGGGCTTATGTTAACTCTCATGCTAGGCATATGCTGCCTGAAAAAAAGCCGAGTTCGCCTCTTAACGGGAGGGCCGCGATGCTCCACCGCCTGCTCGCTTTTCTCGGAATCACGCGCCCGCCGGTGTGCAGGGGGAGTCAACTTCTTGCCATCCACATACTGAGAACTACTTATTCCTGACGATCCGAGAGGGATGGTCGAGCGCCGAGCAAGGCCCCTACCTGGGAACAAAGCCGCGCGGCCCGCGTTATCCCCTTGCAGAACGGGTGCTGGGGATTCAGAATTGCAACCGTGATTCTGATTGCTAACGATGGAGGCCATTGATGCGTTCAACTATGCTGATCACTCTCTTGGCGGTTGGTTCAATCGCCCTCTCCGGCTGCGGTCAATCGCCAGGCTGTCGGGCGGTAACGGGAGCGGGCATCGGCGCTGCCGGTGGTGCTGTGCTAGGGGCGATCGGTGGAAACCCGCTGCTGGGTGCTGCAGCAGGCGCCGTCGCGGGCGGTGCTGTGGGTGGCCTGACCACGCAGAATCAGATTAACGCCGGTCCGGCGCCCTGTAACTAGACGGACGGACGAATCGGACGCGCCCGTGGCAACTCCGTCACGGGCGCGGGCCGAGAAAGATTCGGCGCCCCCTTGAGACGTCGCCGAGAGGCCAGTGCAATCGAACGACCTATCCCCATCAAACGGATCGTTTGGCCGGTGCCTGCATATGCCGGCGCCGAATAGGCCCGAGATGATCAGGCGCTAGGTGGCCCTGGCGCGCTGCCGGCGGCGACTGGCCTTCAGCTTCGACTTGCGCCGGTTGGACCGGACTTTCTTGCTCGGTTTTTTCATCTGGATCCCATTCGTGAGAATTGGTTGCTGTCGGGCGCACCCTAGCCTAAAGCCGCTCGAAAAAACATACTGGGCCGGCAACATTCCGCGGCGAGGCATCAGCGGGCGATCTATTGCGATTCGGGTTCGTCCGGGACAAAGGGTTGGCCCGATGCCACGAGAACCCTGTCCACCAAGCCCAGGCGCACGAGCAACCGAATAAAGACATAACCGATATCGGTCTGGCCCGGCTGCAAGCCGAAATTGGCCGATCGGGGGAAGGCGTGGTGATTGTTGTGCCAGCCTTCGCCGATTACCGAGGCCACGATGACGAACCGATTGTTGCGGCTACCGTCCGCCGTCGCAAAGGGGCGCCGCCCGGCAAGATGGGCGGCCGAATTCACGTACCACGCGGCGGTCAAGGTGAAGAACAATCGAATGGGGCCACCGGCGAAGGCGCAGGCGATAAACCCATCCCAGGTTCCATACCAAGCCCAGCCGATCAGTCCCGGGACGAGGATTCCGGCGACGACCCAGACCGGATAGAAGCGGTCGACAAAGCGGACGATGGCGTCCCGGCGCAGATCCTTGATGTAGTCCGTGTAAAGGCAGAATGACCCGCTGAGAATCCAACCGACAAACCCGTGATAGGCGCCTTTCGCGGCGGCGAAGCGCCCAGTTCCCCGCGGCCGCGGCGAGTGCGGATCCTCCGGCGCGTCGGGATATCGATGGTGCTTTCGATGAATGGATACCCAATAGAGTATCGGGCCTTGCATGCCCATCGCGCCCCAGATGCCGAGCACGAGCCGAACCCATGGGCGGGCCCGCAGAGAGCGGTGGGCGAACATGCGGTGGTAGCCCACGGTAATGCCCAGCCCGCTCATCATGAACATGAGCGCAAATACGGCGAATTCCACCCAGCCGATGCCATGGACGGCGAACCACCAGACGCCGACAAGCGTGGCGATCAGTTCCGCCCCCAAGGCGACCCGCAGAGCCAAGGTGACGTGATTGATGCATGGCAATGCTGGTCTCAGCTGGCATTTATGCGCCACAGTCCTTGCTGTTCAGAATCTCGCTGCACCCGAGGCGCCAAAGTGCCAAGGAATGCCAGATCGATTACCACGCATTCGCCAGTGGGAAAAGCGATCATGTGGCGGGCGCGTTTCGCTCAAGAACCCCATGACAAGTCGGTTGTTCCGCCCGAAATGGCGGACCGGATCGAGGCCCGCTCAGCTCGGCGAAGGTTAAGGCGAGCCCGAACCTCGATAGATCGTTATGCCGCCCGGAGCGATTTCGACACTGGGCGGTTTGTAGGCATTGGGATTCGGCGTAGCCGCCGGTTCACTGCCGGAGTTGCCCGTTTCCGACGTCGCCGCCGGCGTGGCCGGGGTTGTCGTCGATGTCGTCGTCGTCGCGGGCGTGGTGGTGCCGGTCGCCTCAGCGAAGGGCGGAGTCACGGTATCGGCCGATGGAGCCTTGTACGCGCTCGCGGCAAGCCGAAACGTTCCAAAAATAGGCGAGAAGCCCGGGAGGGGTGCTTCCCTTGCCGGACTGAGTTCGGGGAGGCTAAGCGCTACCGCCGGCGAGGCTGGCGGGCCGACAATCGAGCCGACAAGAACGATGGCGGGCGCTAAAAAGCACATGAAACAACCCTTCTAGCTCGCCGTCTTCTATCGTGAGGCGAATTTATACTACCAGAGCGCGGACGGCGTCGCCAGCAGGCCGGAACTCCGGCTCTGAGCCAGGAAGCCGCCGCCAAGGATCAGCCGCGATTGCCCGACTGCAATTGCGCTTTCAGCGTATCGATCTGCTCCAGTAGATCGAGAACGAGGGCGACCGCGGCAAGATCAATCTCCAGATCCTGTTGCAGGCGAAAGGCCTTAGCCGCGCGACGGAGGCTGTGCCCCGCGAATCGCCATTCCTTCGAACCGCCGCTTTTCGGCTCGATAACGCCCTCCTCCACCAACGCCACGATCTGTTCGCGGCGCACGGAACAGAAAACGGAGAGGTCGTCCAGGGTCACCTCCGTCTGCTCGTCGATGATGGTGCCGGCTAGTACAAAGCCTTCCTGATCGTTGGCCATGGTTCACACTTTCAGTTTAGCCCGGGGATTGAAGGCAAGCTTCTCCTCCATCTCGCGATAGATCCGGCGGGCCGCTTCCGAATCGGCCGGCGGCAGAGCGATCTGCAGCACGGCGTAAAGATCGCCGGGCGGTTCGCCGGGTATGCCCCGACCCTTCAAGCGCAGTTTCCGGCCGGCGCTCGAGCCGGCGGGAATTTGAAGGTTGACTGTGCCCTCCGGGGTCGGCGCTTTGACTTTCTTACCCAGGGCAGCCTCCCAGGGCGCCACCGGAAGGTCGAGGTAAACGTCCCGGCCCTCGACGCGATAGAGGGAATGCGGATTGAATTCGATCTCAAGATAAAGATCGCCGGCCGGCCCGCCGCCGATTCCGGGATCACCTTGTCCGCTGAGCCGAATTTGCTGGCCCTGGCGAACCCCCTTGGGAATCTGCACATTGAGGCTGCGCTGGCGCATATGCGGGCGCCCTTCCCCATTCAGTTCCACCGAGCGGAGAGAAATCGCGCGCGTGGCGCCGCGATAGGCGTCTTCGAGATCGATCAGCACCTTGGCCTGATGGTCCCCGCCCCTGGCGCGAAATCCCTCGCCCCCGAAACCTCCGCCGCCGCGCCGCGCGCCTCGGGCGCGACCGAAGAGTGCTTCGAAAAAATCGCTGGCCGCCGCGGCATCCGTATCAGAAAAGGATTCGCCATGCTCGAAGCCGGCATCCCAGCCCGGCGGCGGACGAAACTCCTGCCCCGCCTGGAATCCCGCGCCGACCTGATCATAGGCGGCGCGCTTTTCCGGATCCTTCAAGACGTCATGGGCTTCGCCGATTTCCTTGAAACGCGCCTCGGCGCCCGGCTTTTTGTTGATATCCGGGTGAAATTCCCGGGCAAGCTTACGGTAGGCGCGCTTGATATCCTCCGCCGAGGCATCGCGAGCCACCCCCAGGGTCTTGTAGTAGTCCTTGAACTCCATCTGCCCGCGATTCCCGGTTTTAGCAAGCGGTCGGTTTTCCGCGGCGCTGGCTCTTCGTCACCGCTTGTTTCATATACCATACGTAACAAGCGAGATGTGGTCTGGCTCGCCTCATCGTTCGATGAGCGCTGGATGAGGCGAACAGAAAGTCCTCATGGGCGAGCCCGTCGAACCATAAAAGCATAATCAGCCGTCAACAAATCGCCTTACGGCAAAGCCCAGCGCAGTCTGGCGGCAGATCGGGGTTGACGGCCATAATCCTCGAATTGCCGCGCAACGACAGCCATTTCCTTACTTGTCAGCAAGATGGGCCTACCGACCGAGAGCGCCGTCAAGTATTGCCGCGCGAGGGTCTCGAGCTGCACGGCAGCGTCGAAGGCGGCGCGTATGGTCTTGCCGACCGTCAGCATGCCGTGATTGGCCATCAGACATGCAGTACGCTTGCGCAATGCCTTTGCGGCGGCCAGGCCCAATTCGCGCGTGCCGAAGGGGTGGTAACCGACGCAGGGCACGTCGGCTCCGCCGAAGCCATGGATCATATAGTGGAAGGCGGGAATTGGTTTCCTCAGGCTGGAAAGCGCCACGCAGTGGTCGGCATGGGTGTGGATCACGGCATGGGCCCCGGCGACGCGGGCGTAGATTTCCGCATGCATGGCCCATTCGGACGATGGCTTGAGCGTTGATTTCGTGTGCCCGTCGAAATCGGCGAGGACGACATCGGCCGCTCGCAGCGTCTCTTCGGTGCAGCCGGTGGGCGTGATCAGCATGCCCGGGCCGAAACGCACGCTGATGTTGCCCGTCGAGCCGGCGTTCATGCCGCGCTGGGCGAGCGCCCCATAAACCTCGACGATCGCCCGCCGGATATTTCTCTCAAGCACCTTATCCGGCATGGACCTTCCCCCGATCGGTGGCTCTTACGGTATTATAGCTACGTTGTCGGTTGGACGAACAGCGCGCAACACAGGTGGGGCGTGCTCTAGGAGGCGGGTTTGAAAGTTGGCGGCGTCGCCTATCGCACCATTTGGGTCGAATCCGATGGCCGTTCCATTGGCATCATCGACCAGACGAAGCTGCCGCATGCATTCCAGACCGTGACGTTGAAGCGGGTGCAGGATGCGGAACACGCCATCCGCAACATGCTGGTGCGCGGCGCCCCTTTGATCGGGGCCGCCGGGGCCTATGGCATGTGCCTGGCGGCCATTTCGGATCCCAGCGATTCGGCGCTCGACGAGGCCTATCGGTTGCTGGCGGCAGCGCGGCCGACGGCGATCAATCTGCGCTGGGCGCTCGATCTCATGAGGGATGCTCTCCGCAACCAGCCGCCGGCCGAACGCGTGGGAATCGCCTATCGCCGCGCCGGCGAGATCTGCGAGCAGGACATCGCCACCAACGCCGCCATCGGCGAACATGGGGTCAAGCTCATCGAGGTGGCAGCAAGCGCCAAACCAGCCGGCGAGCCGGTGAATATTCTGACCCACTGCAACGCGGGATGGCTGGCGACCGTCGACTGGGGTACGGCGACCGCGCCGATCTATCGCGCCCACGCCCAGGGTCTTGCTGTCCATGTCTGGGTCGACGAGACGCGGCCGCGCAACCAGGGCGCCTCCCTCACCGCCTGGGAGCTCAAGAACCACGGCGTGGCCCATACGGTGATCGCCGACAACGCCGGCGGCCATTTGATGCAGCACGGCAAAGTCGATCTATGCATCGTCGGGACCGACCGCACGACGGCTACCGGCGATGTAGCCAACAAGATCGGCACATATCTCAAGGCACTGTCGGCGCGCGACAACGGCGTGCCGTTCTACGTCGCCCTGCCGTCCCCCAGCGTGGATTGGACGCTCGACGACGGCGTGCGGCAAATCCCTATCGAGGAACGTGCCGGCGCCGAGGTATCCCATGTGACGGGACAGACCGCCGACGGCCACCTGGCGACGGTGCGTGTGGTTCCCGCCGGTAGTCCGACCGCCAATTACGCCTTCGATGTGACGCCGGCCCGGCTGATCAGCGGCCTGATCACCGAGCGCGGCGTCGCCGCCGCCTCGCGCACCGGCCTGGCCGCGCTGTTCCCTGAAAAGGCAGGGTCAGCGGTCTCTCACAGCTGAACAAGGTCGCGCTTACGCATGGCCCGCGCGGCAGCCGTCACATCGGCAATGCGCGGATAGCGCGCGCCGTTCACCATCAAATCGCGGGCAAGCCGGAGGGCGCGCCTTTCGCATAGGGCGCGAAGGTCTGCGTCTGCGATCTGTTCCAGATCGATGACATGCGCCAAGCCCAGGATGCGCCGGATCATCTTGGCCGCGGCGAAGCCGAGACTGTCAGCGTAAAGCTGTTGTACATACTGCACTCGCTCGGCCTCCAGGGCTTTCTTGCCGGCGGCACCGGCAAACAGCGTTTTCGGATAGGCGTCGCCCTCAGCCTGGGTTCGCCAAAGATCGAGAAATTTTTTATTGAAGAGGGCCCAGACCTGCTCAGTGGTCTCCATGACCCAATCTTGATAACCCTCGCGCGGCGCGGCGGCCGTGGCATGGCCATCCTGACTGAAGTAAGCCAACAGCAGATTGCCGAGAACGGCGCCGACATCGAAACCCATCGGGCCGACGAAGGCGAATTCGGCGTCGATCACGCGCGTTTCGCTTTCGGTCGCCATGACCGATCCCGTATGCAGGTCGCCGTGAACCAGCGCCTGCGCCGATGTCAGGAACTTCACCTTGAGGCGCGATATCGCCAGCTTGAGCGGGACGTCGTCCCGGAGTTCGCCGGCGATGCCGTCGAGTTGCGGGGTCGTCCAACGGTTTCGCTCGTGAACCACATAGGGCTCGGTGAAGATCAGGTCTTCCGTGATCTTGCAAAGCTCGGAATTGCCGCTGAACACCGCCATCAAGCGCTTTTTCTCGGCCGCCGGCAGCGCCAGATCGGAGGTGAAAAACAGGGAGCGGGCCAGGTAGTCGCTGATATGTTCCGCGAAGGCCGGGTAGCGCCGACCCTGGATCATGCCGCGGCGCATGATGATATGGGGACTGAGCCGCTCCATGACGATGGCGTAGAGGGCCGGCTCGTAGTGGTAGACCCGCGGCATCAGCGCGCCGACGTGACGCGCCTGCTGGCGCAGATACTCATGCTCGAAGAATGCCCGCTCGAGCGTCATGGGCCAGCTCGCCCCCACGAGGCGCACATAGGGCAGCGCTTGCTTCACGCAAATGCCGCCTGCGGGGCCTTCGACCAGGAAAACGAGATTCAGATTACCGTCGCCGACTTCGCTGATTTTCCAATCTTGCGGCCTGCCGCCGAGACGGGCGGCGACATCGGAGAGGCCGGCGAGATAGTCCGGCAGCAATTTCTCATTGAGCGGGTAATAGCCCGCTGGCATGTCGATGGGCATGTCTTGTTCCGGCTCCGCCAAACTCGTGCCGGATCATCGGCCGGCCGGCCCGGCCGAGGCAAGCAGGTCGTGGAGCGGCAGTAAGAGGATTTGGCGGCCTCATCCTTCGGCAGCTCGGGATTTCGCCGCAAATTTCCCTTAGGCCACGCGGACGCCCGCACTCCACTCCGTGGGAACGAAATGAAGGATGTTGCTGACGAAATAGCTGCCGTCGGCATCGGCGAAGAGTTGAACCTCGAAATTGTAGCGCACCATGGCGACCGTCAGAGTTCCCCGATAGCTCTCGCTGGTGCCGCCGTCCTCCTCCATGGCCCGGTGGATCAATTCGGGCTCGATACTGGCCACCCCGGCCACAGCCTCGGGCAGACGGCCACTCAAGCAGCCGTCGCACAAGGCCTGCTCCAGACCGATCCTGCCAACCAGATAAAGATAGCCGTCAACCGCGCCCAACCAGTCCATCGCTGCCTCCCTTTCGAGGGGGAATCAACTTAGACCACAGAAGAGAACATTTCAAGAACAACTCGTTTTGCCCCCTGGCCCAGGCGCGCGGGCGCGGCCTTTTTGGGGTAGGCATGCCTTCGTGTTCGAGGAATTCCGGGATGGTTACGAGATTGAGCAGTTCGCCTCGATGAGCATCGAAGAATCGAAATCGATCCCTGAAATCGGCGCCGATGGCTTTCCAGCCTTTCAGGGCTTCGGGGTCCGGCCGCAACGCGGCGTCCACGACGGCGGCCGGGGGTCTTTTCGTCAGGACGGCACAGCCGTAATCCGTATCGACCGTATAGACATCAAGGTCTGGCTCGCCGGCTACAAAGTCGATCAATGCAGCATAGGTCATGCCGCACCAGCAACCGTCAACGAAGGAAGGACCGGCGAGATCGAGGGATTGCGGCGAGCAATCGTGAACGACGAGTACGCCGCCCTCGCTCAGCACCGATAATGCAAGGTGCATGTCCCTCAGCGAGGCTTCATAGCCATGCCAGGGATCGACCAGGATCACATCATAGCGAAGCCCTTGCCCCTGCAGATCGGCTATCACCGGCTCGATAGCCTCGCCGAGGACCGGATAGTCGATCTTGAATCCGTCGCTGACCTCCGGGCACCAGCGATACATCAGCCGGCTGCAGACGGTGAATTGGCGCCGATCCACCTCGCCATATCGGACGCCCGTCGTCGGCGTACAAATCTCGAGGTAGCGGGTAAATCCGTGCTTGGCACCAAGCCGGTTGATTATCTCTGTTTTGAGCATTGCCCCCTGCCTTAGGACAGCCATGGTAACCCCTGGCTTGCCCGATGCCAAACTCGGCCGTGGAACCGCCGGCCCTGGGTGTTAAGGGCCCGGGTGTTAATGGACAGAATCTGGCAGTGGATCTGGGCGCTGGCGGGAAGCGGAACCGATCAGGCCGCGGATTTGAGAAGCGCGTTCACTTCGACGATGATGCGCTCCATGGGATCGAGCTTGCGCAGGATGACATCCGCCCCAACGTCCTTGGCAAGGCGCAGGAAGTCGGTGTCGTAAAAGGTCGTTGCTCCCGACACGGCGATGATCCGGACATGGCTGTCGAATTTCCGCAGGTTGCGGATGACGTCGCTGCCGTCGATGCCGGGCATCCGCATATCGGTTATGACGAGATCCGGCCGCCGGCCGCGCCGGCGATCCTGGTAAAGCGCTATTCCCTCGATGCCCCCTTGGGCCAAGACGACGTCATGCCCCTCGTCCCTCAGCACATTGCGCAGGACATCAAGATAGAACCCGTCGTCATCGATGACCAGGATCAGCGCCATAACCCACATGTTGGCGCCTGGCGGGGAGGCGAGGACAGTGGCAAAAATCAGTTCCGCCGCAGGCCAGCTAAGCCTCGCTTAAGATTCATGATCGCCGATGCTGCCCGCGAAGTGTCCGAGGGTCAATCGGCCATTCCCCGGCGCTGGCGTACGCGCCGCCGGGCCGCGGTGCGGTCGCTGTCGGGCACATAGACCAGGCCGGCGATGCGGCGGATCAGGGCATCCTCCTGCGGCGCCAATACGCCGTTGGCATAGGCGACCTCCCACAGCATCTCCACGATACGAACCCGCTCGGACAGGCTCAGCTTCTGCGCGACCATCTGGGTGAAACGGAAGAGCTGGGTCGATTGGTCGACGGCCCGCTCGGCCGCGTTCAGAAGATGGCGTGCTTCCTCGGCGGATAGCGCGAAGCGGGAGGACAGCAGATTCTCGATGATGCCGCGCTCGGATGGATCGAAACGATCGTCCATCCGCGCCGCCTCGACCAGCAGTGCTGCGACAGCGAGCTGCAGATCGTCGAGATGGGCCGACGCTGCCGCGGCATCGCCATGGGTCAGAAGCTTCAGGATCCGGTCCAACATGAAATCTCAGCAGGTAAGATGGGGTTGACGCGGCAAACCTTGGCGGCCGCTAGCACTGTCTACTCTGACCCTGCACGTAGCGGCCGCCATAGCTGTAGTCGCGGGAATAACCCGGGCCCAGGCCGCTGTTGTAGCAGGAGCCAAGGTTGTAGTAGTCGGGCCGAGCATCCGGGCCGCCATCATTCGGCACGCTGCATCCCGCAGGCACGCCGGCGAGCAGCAATAAGCTCAGAATCGTGACGGGTGTTTTCATGAGGGTCGATGATCTCTCTAGCGAGGCATGATACTCTCTGCTTTCTCCGGCCCAAAGAAAAGCCCCGCCAACGGGAGAGCCGCGTGATTTCGAACTGATAAGACGGGTACAAGATCGTCAGGCAGTCGACGATCAGCGTGGGCGCTCTATGTCGTCATTGCGACGGCTGCAGTTAACGACGTAGCTTGTTCCCTGGCTTCCCGCGTGCCGACACTCAGTATCATCCATACTGCTGTTTCTTGCCTCGCTGCCCCCGAACAACCGATCGATATCGGACCCAGTGCAGGCGCTCAAGGTGATCAGGCTAATAACCAAACCAGCGCAAAGAACTCTCATGACGGCCTCATGGGTGAGATTTAAGTCTTCGTCAACAAGGGCAGCGGCGGTGGCCGTTGGGCATTCGCCGCTATCTACGAGCGTTTCTTTACATCCATGTTGCCGGGGAGAGAACTGACAACCTCGTAATGTTCGCCGCGGCGGCGAAGGGCATCCTAGCTCTGCGCGGAATGAATCCGTTGGGGGATTCTCGTCGCCCGCAATATGCCGTGGGCTATCCGCCGCTCGAATTCCAATTGGGCCCGAAGGGAAAGGGCGTCAAGGGTTCTGGCCAGCGTCCAGTCTGGCCTGGTCGAGGCCCTGCTCAAAAAATAATCACGGAGACCCGCAAGGCCAGAGTTCCGCGACGGCATCGGCTATGCCATCGGGTGCATCTTCCTGGGCAATATCTTGGTTGGCCGACAACCAGCGAAGGACGGCCATCCGGGTTTGCTGCCGCGTCAATCTGGCCGGAATGCAGTTGCCGCCCCACAGGAAGGCCATGTTGATGGCGTTACTACCGAAGTCCTGGGCACAAACCGTGGAATTCGTGTGGCAGTCCCGCAAAAGGTCGCCGACGGTCAGCATATCGTCCGCCATGGCATGATGCACCGGGGCGCCCAGGATGGCGCCGGCAAGAGCGGCGATGGCAAAGCCCTTCCGCATCTAGGCGCCCGCGCTATAGGTGAACGCGTCCACCGGTATGGCTTGCCCGGAGATGCGGCGGCCAGCATCGGAACAAAGATACAAGATCATATCGGCGACATCCTGCGGGCTAACGAAGGCCTTGAGGGCCGTGTCGCGAACGGCCTCGGCGCGCAGTTCCTCGACGGAACGCCCGGTCGCCGCCGAATCCGCCCGGATGACGCGATCCATGCGATCGCCTTCGACCGATCCCGGACAGATCGCATTGGCCCGGATGCCGTAGCCGCCAACCTCCAGAGCCAGGGTCTTGGTGAAGCCGATAATGGCCCATTTGGCGGCCACATAGGGTGCGCGTCGCGCGAAACCGTAGAGCCCGGCGGAGGATGACATATTGACGATGCAGCCGAAACGATGGGGCTTCATCATCGGCACGGCGCGCCGGCAACATAGATAGGCGCTATCCAGGTTGACGCGCAGGGTGCGATCCCAGTCCGTCGGATCGCAATCTTCGATATTCGCGCTGGGACCGGCAATCCCGGCATTGTTGATCAGGAAGTCAATGCCGCCGAATTCCGCGGTCACGGCATCGAACAGCCGGTCCACCTGGGCCGGCTCAGCCACATCGGCCAGCATCGTTCCCGCCGTCGGCTGTTCCGCCTGATATGCCTGCAAGGCTTTCCCATCGATATCGCTGACATGGACCCGCGCGCCCGCCGCCAGAAAGGCATTCGCCGTCACCCGGCCGATGCCGCTCGCCCCGGCCGTCACCACCGCTCTCTTGCCCCGTAACCCGCCGTCCATGGCTTTCGCACCCCGTCGCTAACGGCACTCGTGCCCGGCGGCTCGAAAGCCGAGACCTGACCTCGCGCGTACCGATTTGATGTAACAGTGGAACGGGGTTCCGGTCCAGCCGGCCGCTGCCCGAGGGCGAATTCGGCCTGATCCTACTCGAAGGCGCTTTCGCCACGGTGGCAGGCCGGACCCCTTGCGTCCCGCTCGTATTTAAAGATCGATTTCGGGGGAACCGAAGCCAAGCGACGCCGTTACTATCCGAACACCTCCTCGACGGTCCAAAGCGCCGCCCGGGTGTTTCATATGCTCGGTAGCGGAGAGTTTGATGGACGGCATGGGTCCCAAGAGCACGGCCAGCATCGCCGGCCATCCCGCCCTGCCTCTGCTTATGCCGTTCCCGATCGCCTTTCTGGTCACCGCCTTCATGAGCGACCTGGCTTTCTGGGCGACCGGCGCCAGCATGTGGGCCACGGCCTCGCTATGGTTGCTCGGCGCCAGTTTGGTCGCATTGCCCATAGCGGCGATTGTCGGGTTCACATCGTTGGCCGGCGACCACGGCACCCGTGACGCCGCCGCGTGGCGGCAGATTGGCAACCTGCTCGCCCTCGCGCTCACGCTCTTCAATTGGTACCCGCGTTACAAATACGCAGCGTCGGTCGGGATACTTCCCTTCGGTATTTGGATATCCCTCACCACATTCTCGATGTTGATGTTCAGCGGCTTGATCGGGCCGAAGCTGGTCTCCCGCCATCGCGTCGCGGCCGCGGGTATCTCTTCCGGGGACCCATCGCCGGTTCCCCATGACTGGCGGCTTCGCGGGTAATGCCCGAGATAAGGGCAGCCTCCATCGCCAGGAAGTTATGGAATTCGGCCGAGCAGTTGGTAAGCTCAAGCAAGAAATCGGCAAAGATGCGTGCCTCGGTCTGAAAATCGGCTGTAATTTACATGAGGGGGCTGCAGTCGGCCATGCAGCGGCAGTGTTTTCAAGGGCTGTCGACCAGCTCGTCCGTTTCCCGACTGTCCACCTCGGCCGGAATGGCGCTCGCTCGCGAGTGGCGCGAGTCCCTGCGGGAAAATCTGTGAGCCGCATTCACGCCACTGCCATCGTGGCGCCGGAGGCGCGGATTGCGGAGGATGTGGAGATAGGGCCGTTCTGCCGTATTGGCGCCGAGGTCGAAATCGAGGCGGGCTCGGTTCTCATGGGAAATGTCTTGATCGAGGGGCGGACGCGGATCGGCGCCGGCACCCGGATACATCCCTTCGCCTCCCTCGGCCAGCCGCCCCAATACGCCGCCCTCAAGGCACCGCCCGGCGGCCTGCAGATAGGGCGAAACAACGTCATCTACGAATATGTGACCATGAACACCGGCATGAGCGCCGAGGGCAACCCCACCAGCGTCGGCGACAACGGATCCTTCATGCCGGGCGCGCATGTGGCCCATGATTGCCACATCGGCGATCACGTGGTCATGGCCACTAAAGCAACGCTGGCCGGCCACGTTTCAATCGGCGACCACGCCGTCATCGATAGCCTGACGGCCATCCATCAGAATAGCCGCATCGGCAAGCACGCCCTGATCGGCGCCTCGACCGCAGTGGGCAAGGACATCGTACCTTTCGCCATCGCCGATGGACGTGGGCCGCAGCTGCGCGGCCTCAACATCGCCAGCCTGCGGCAATGGAATTTCGCGCAGGACGACATTCGGGCGCTGCGCGACGCCTATCGGGAACTGTTCCTTGGCACCGGCCACTACACCGCGAGGCTGGACAAGGTGGCCGAGAGGTTCCGCGACGTTGCGGTGGTGATGGATCTTGTCGACTTCATCACGGCGGATGCGAGCCGGCCAATCTGCACGGTGACGGCGGTTGACGAATAGCTGACAACGCGCGACAGCACGATGACGGTCGGCTCGCGTTCAACTCGCCTCCCAGTCGAACTTTTCAGCGTTCGGAGATCTGGCGTCCCCGGCGTGAAAGGACGGCCGATCTTGAAAATGCGGGCAGATCTTGGAAAGCGCCTAACCGATCTCCCGCAAGCGATTCCGGTGGGAATGCGACCTGGACCGGGCGCGACCGATGATCCAAATGCCCTCAATTTCCCGAGGCCCCGTGGTGGGCGCCGCAAGAATTGCACTTGCGGGCCCATCCGTGTGAAAGGTGTGCGATGCGTGAATCCGTCCGATTGCGTTCTTGAATCATCGGCTCATACTCGTGGCATGGACAAGCAACATCCTCATTTCGGCGCCACCTACAAAATTGCCCGACAATTCGACAATACTTTCGGGGTGGAGGTGACAATTCCGGGAACTCGTCTCGTGAATGTGACGGGTTTCGCCACCGAAGGGTCGGCAGCCGCATGGGTCGCGAACCATGAACGCGAAATTGCTACCGGCACGATGGCGCGGGAAAAATTGCATCTTTGGAAAAAATAGCACCTGAGGGTTATCGGGACGCCTTATGAAATCCGGAGCCTTGAATTTTTGGTTCGGGTCTGGATTTTTGGCGGACGAGTTTCCGGGAGAGACGCTTCTGCGATCCGCCAACGAACTTGGCCGACCGATCGCCCACCCACCGTCGTCAATAGATATTGCCGCTCGATGTCAGCCGCTTCCGTCGAAACAGCCTCGACATTCTGGCACGCGCTGCCGAATCATAATACTTGTCCAGAAACAAGGCCAAGGCCGTAACGGCCACCAAAACCACAATCGTCCCGGTCACCCCGAAGTCGGCAAGCTCATGACCGAATAAGTACTGCGATATCGTTTTGCTCCACACGATCACCGAAGCCTGCATGACATAGATGGCGTAAGACGCAAGTCCGAGATGCTCGCAAATCTTTATGAAAAAGCCCGCTGGCTCTTTTCTCGCTGCGGCGAGGACTAGGATCGGAAAGACGGTGATTGCCGCAAATAGATCGTAGATCGCGCGGCCGTTGATCGGTTCGGCGGCGAGCGCGGCCACCAGAATGATCAGCGCCACCGGCGCCGGCAATTTAATCCAATCGAAACTGCCGCTCTGCCAGATACGGTAGGCTGCGACTCCGGCGAAAAACGAATAGACGACACGGCCGCCCCCGCCCCAGAAGTTTGAAAACAACCAGCCGGGTGTCAGACCTCCGAAATACAATCCAGTGGCGATCAGCATCGGCAATCCGACGAGGATAACGCCGGCCAGCAAGCGATTTGTCAGCCTCGGCGCTAGGATGGCAAATGCATAATTGATCACCAGCTCAAAGAACAAAGACCAAGCCGGGAAATTTAAAGGGAACACACGCGCGTCCAGCGATATCCTATGCGGCGCTGGCAGAAACAGCACGCCAAATGCTGCGGAGGCGATGAGATGAAGCCAAATGCGGTAGTTGAAGCCTGCTGACAGCGCAAAATGCGCCGCGACCAGAGCAGACCCCAGAATGTAGAGCGGATAGAGACGAATTATCCGTACACGCATGAATGCTATTGCACCCATCTCACCGCGCAGGCGTTCGGTGTAGGAATGCGCCAGCACAAATCCGCTGAGGACGAAGAATAGGTCGACGGCTAGCGTGGAACCCGGCAGCAAATCCTGAAACGTGGTGTCGGGAACGTGGCGTGTCACGACCGCGAGAGCTGCAATGCCACGCAGACCGTCCAACGTGCCAAAAACGCGCCGATCTTGCTTATCCAATGCACCGCTCCCGAGGTCGGGAGCGCTAGGATACTAGGAGACTTGGACAGTGTCCGTGAGAGAGTTGACCATGACATCGCCTGACTTGGCCTAAACCCCACGGTGCGCGCATACGTCGCACACGATCCCGATTTTCTCGCCGGGGAACTCGGCGATCACGACGGCGCCATGGGCTAGATCAGTGCAAAGCGGTTATGGCATCTAGCGATGCGCAGGGATAGGGAACTGACCGGAGCGCGTGAAGAGCCTCCCTCAACATTTTGAATCCCGAAAATTTCCTATAGGTCCGAGGACGACGCTGGCGATTGCCGGCCGACCCCTCCCCGGGGGGCGGTCGGTCACAACCGGTTGTCTTCCAGCGGTCGGTGCAGGATGGTCCGGTCAGTTCGCGGCCAGGTCGTGAGGCTTGCCCGCTCGGCGACGATGCTCCGCGGCTGACGCGGCCCGGCGCGATCTTCCACCCGGCGCTCTGGCTCTGCTGGCCGCGCCGCGCGATGAATTTATACATCCTGCACAGCGCGCCCTGACCTGAGCGCCCTAGCTCGGCTCCACTGAACGCCATGGGGGAAAGATGCCCACGACCCTGACGCCAGCACGAATTGTGGGTAGAGACGTGGGTAAGTCGAAAAATATCCAGTAACTACCTGAAATATATAGGAAGTTTGCGGAGATGGAGTCCGCCGAACCAGCCGAGCCGGAAGTGAAGTATTGTCCTACGATGAGGCTGACCGTACCGCTGAGCGCCAATATGACGGCCACAGTCAATAGAGCGGTTGTCATGGCATATCTCTCGCAAGAGCTGATAGGGGTTAATGCGAGCGGAGACGAAGACCGATGATCCAGAGTACGGGGATCGTCCCGCGTTTACCGAATCCTACGGTCTTGGGGCGCTTTCCGTCTTTCGGCCTAGCATGAGGAATTTCGAATTGGCACTACGCCTCGGACGTCCAATTCAATCGAGACGCCTCTCATCAGGAAATTGCTCTCCAGTTAACGGGCATCGGACTCTCATAACCTCGGCCGAGATTCAAGAACAACGCACGAACAGCCGACTCCTCGGTAGAGGCATATGAGGTAGTCGCGATGTAACTAAGCGGCGGGATTCTTCTTTTCTCGCAGCATTTCCGCCGTCACGAAGACGACTCCGCCGGGTGGTGTTGCCGCAATCGTCTCGTTCAGCGTCCGCAAGACCAATGGAATGCTTTCGCGAAAGGCAGACAGCATGTCGGCTTTGCGTTCGCTAGCCGGCTGGCAAACCTCTGATATTGCAGAGCACGTGAAGTCGAGGATCGCGCTGCCACCCTCGCGAAAAATAATCAGCCGCACTTTGGGTTCTTCGTAGAAAGAGCGAGGAATATACTCAATCTCTACTTTGGGCTTCATAATAACCACCCCTGAATAACCGCATTTTTAAAGCTAAAGCGCGGCAGTTCCGCAACGCTTCTTTAAAATCGGTAAACGGCGGCGAGTGCATGAAGCTTAGAAAGTCGCGGGCGATGGAGTCAAGACCTTCGGTTGAATAAACGATGGGATACCACTTATCGTAGTCTTCGTCCTTCCCCCCGCTACTACTTTGAGCGTATTCGCGGGCAACGGCCGCACAAGCTCAAGCGACAGGTCGCTCGCCAGGTCGTGCTCTCGCCGGCCGCTCTCGCCTTCGCCAGCCGCTCCTAATGGCTCGTGTCAGAGTCGCCGATCATCGGTTATGATACCAATCTCGTGCCTTGGCCTTGCGGTGCGGGGAGGGTTTGCCCAACCTTTCCCCATCGGGGACATGGTCACCACTCCTGAAGTGGAGCCCTGACTCGTGAGAATCTTGACACTGTGTGCAATTGCCCTGATTGGCGCTGCCCTGATCAGCGGCCAAGCGGTCGGTGCCAATTACGGCACGCTGATTCTCAAGGCTAGTGAAACACAAACTGTCGCTATCGGCGCGACGGGCCGAAATATGCGGGTGTGCAACGACTTCTTCAGCTCCGGCCCGGTTGCTGCGACGATTGGCGGCAACCTCCCCCGTGACCTATCGCCGGGCGTATGCGCGGAGGACATTGGCGACCGGGTGACGGTCCAAAGCCATGCCGACGGCCTCGCCACAGTGGACTTCAAATCGCTCTGCGATGGTTCGGAAATGAGCCGATAGTTGATCGAAGGTCGAATGCGAGTCTACGACTCCGCCACTGGGGTTGAACCTAGGACACATTGGGCTGCGCAGCGACAGCAAACAATGACTTAGCTCAGGGATTTTCCATCTCTTCGGCTTCTCGCAAGCTCGTCGCATCGCTGCGCCGTGCGCACTGGCGCATCGTCCCCATGCCGGTCGATCAACACCTTCGGGGAGCTGTCGGGGCGTCGATCAATCAGTCGCCTGCCGTTTTTGTCGGGCCGCTTTCCAGGCCTGTTTTCTCGCTTCCCCGTCATCGTTTGTCCCCGAGCGAACAGCCGTGTCCAAGGCCGCGTCCAGCGCCCTCACGTCCCACAGGCGACGCCGAGTCCGCTTTAGCACGAAAGGCGCGGGAAATGTCCCGGCCGCCACCTCGGCGGCGAATGCTCCAGGCGACAGGCCGACATAGCGGGCGGCCGCTTCGCGTGAGAGCAAGCGCGGCGTCACGCCATTTGGAAGGCCCCGCTTGCGCGCCATTATGTCACCTCTCAGGCCTTGGACAGGGCACTGGCTGTCATGCCCGGTTAACACAATAGTAAGCTGGCTGTCATCAAATCGGTCCGCATATTAATTTGTGATAGTGGCAAATTTCGGAGACCAGTAGCTCACGGGGCCAATGCCTCCACCGTCGGCCATAGCATTAAGGTGGTTCTTTAGCTAAATCAGCTTCGGACGGCTTCCGTTTGTTCGAATGAAAGAAAAAAGCGCCGCTAGAGCGCGGCTGGAATTCGCCGCCGTTGCTGGGCAACCTCCGCCGCCCTGCCTGGCCTTCCACCGTAACGAACCCACGCTGCCGGTGGGGCGGACCCCAGTACATGTTCTAAAGCTTATAGTTGCCAGCTATATTTCCACTTACTCGCGATGCCTACGCAACTCATGGAGAGCGAAATGCCGCGATTCTCGAGCTCAGGGGCCCGATGGGGCGCCATTGCTGCCCTCGTCCTTCTGGCGGCTTGTGCCACGCAAAGGCAGCAATCAATGCAAATCGGCGTCTATCACATCGCCTTCGATGCCAGTTCATTCACCATCGACGGGGTCGGGCAACGAACGATCTATGCAGTAGCCGACGCAGTCAAGGCGAACAGCGCCGCGTCGATAACCATCGTCGGCAGGGCGGATGCCGCAGGCAGCACAGACTATAACAGGCAGCTCTCCAAGAAGCGGGCGCTTGCCGTGCACGATGCCCTGATTGCGACCGGGCAAATCGTCCCCGACCAGATAGAAACATCATGGACGAGCGAGAAGCTGGGAGTTTCAGGGGCAGCCAGCACGACCCCGGCCCCGGGCAGGCGCGTCGTGGAAATTTTTGTCTATTAAAGCCAGAAAGGCTCCCGTGGGATTTTCCGATAGGGCGAACTATTTCAGCGCGCCGAGCAAGACTAGGGAGCAATCTCCCAAAAAACTTCGACCTTCTGGACCTAATCACCTCTCGGCTCTTCGCGATGCCGAGCGACTGGCGGGATGAGTCCTAGAACCGCGCCAGGACGCTCTACAGAGGCGCAACGCCCCGAAGGCTAGTCAATGGCCGCGCACTACCGAACGACTCTCAGCCCCGCTCCGGCGGGGCTTTTTCGTACCCCGGCAAAATGGTAGTTTTCGCGGCGATCTCTGGCCATCGGGAGAATGTCGGCTAACGGAGATGTCGAATGAAGCGCATCACTGGATTAGTAAGCATTTTGATCGCTATGGGCTTCGTGGTTACTCAGGCAGCCACCATGTACGGTAGCTTCTCTCTCCAGCCAGGCGCGGTGCAGGAAATTCGGATTGGCTCCACTTATCGGATCCTGCGGGTCTGTAACGCAATCGGGAGCGCCGGAGCGATACTCGCTACAATAGGTGACCATGAGCCCCATGCGCTTGCACCTGGTCTTTGCGCCGACGACAATGGCGACGTGATTAAACTGCAAAATCAAACGACCGGGGTGGCAACGGGGACATATCGCCCGATCAGGAGCAACTCCGTCCGGTAAAGCGTAGGGTTTGTCGATTGCGGCCCGATATCCTGGGTCTCTCCCAAATCGCAATCCACCCAAAGCGGATTGTGCGGCTTTTGTTCCTATGCTCCGATTGGGCATGTCGATCGTCGAAAAACCGCCGGAGTGCCTGGAGCACGACCTAGCGCATGGTCTGCCGTTCAAACGAATCGCTGCTGCGCCGGCTGGCTGGTCAACCCAAACATTTCCCCCGCACCGATGCATGTCACGAGATAGCGCGTCTGCTCATCGAGCACATGAAGAAGAATGGCGTCGAGCGGATCATCAGGCGCGAGGGGGATGCTAGACGCTGGCGAGGCTGGCCTGATGGGGTTTACGTCCGTGCCTATCCCCGGACAAAGCTAGATGGGTATCCCAACCGCACGCCTGTCTTTCCAGAAGACTACGATGCCGGCGAGCAACAGACCTGTGCACGCGGTGCTAAGGGACAGCCCCTGATGCCTCGCCACAAGGTCGCCCATTGTGGTGCCGGCGGCGCGCGCGGCGACAATGCTCGCCCAGTACCAGGCTTTCGTCATCCCCCCCAACCGCACCGCGCCGAGCAGGACGATGCCATAGATCGCACCGAGGATGATTGATCCAACGCCGAGCCCAAGAACGTGGGCCACGAAATCGCCGCTTGCGGTGCCAAGAACGCCCGCCGTTAGCAGGGCAACCCAGTATGTAGCGTCCGTAGCAGGCAAATTCGACAGCGGCCGCCCGAGTGATCCTGCGAGTGCGTTGTTTGATCCGCCGCGCGCGAGATCGATAAGCAGAATGACGATAAAGAGCGCGGTAAGTCCGGATTCGACGAGCCCATAACCGAGTTTGAAGTCGCGGGTGGCGAGGTCTGCGAGATTTGTCGCTGCTGTCCGAATTACGACGACCGCAAGCCAGTAGTAGGCTTCCGTTGCCAGCTTGGCGCGCCTCTCCGCCCAGAGGATGACAGAGAACAACGCCGCCAAAGGCAAGAGGCCGCGGGTATGGCCGAGATGGAGGTTGCGGGCAAGAAAGTCTCCGGTATTGGCTCCACACATGCTCGCGGCAAGAATGGCGGCCCAGTAGCGGGCCGTTATGCTGGGAAGATTCTTGACCTGCATTAGAAGACAACCTCCAAGCCCAATGTTCGTCTCACATCGTGAGAGCTTCGGACACTCCGAGGCATATCGAAACAGATCGGGTGGGCTTGGCTAGGAGCAACTTTGGGCAATCAAACCCGCGCAGGTTACATCCCGGTTAAGGGCGTGTACTTCACCGGCTTCACCAAGGTTGGTGATTAGTCGCTCTTACGGCTGTACGTCGAAATAATGCCCGCTACATGGCCAATCGTTCATTTGCCGATGAGTAGGCAAGGGTAGACCGTGGGGTTGTCGATCTAGGTGGCGACTCGACACCCTCCTCGGTTCTAACAAGCCACCGCACCAGATACTCAAAGGCCCTCTGACACCACGCGGGGGGCCTTTCTCATTCCCCACCAGTGTTCCTCGACGGTCAGTGATTCCCAGTCTCTCCACCGTCGAGTGGTGAGGCCGTGGGAGTTGATTCTCCTGTGGCCCTCACCTTTTGGTCGCCCTACCCCCGGGGCGAACAGTGCGCGATTCAACGGAATCATGTAGTCGAGACTTCACGTAAGCCGAACTCAGCCACCAGCAATCCACTTCAAGCCCACTGTCGTTGCGCGAGTGCAGCGGCGGGAGGAGAACTTGAGTGGACCGCTGGTGGCTTTTTTTGTCTCCTGCCGATGCTAGATCGCCCCTCATAATTTTAACCTTCGTTCCTTTCAGTGGGGGCTAAGGGTTTTTTTGTTCATCATATTGGGAGGGGTGCCTCCATTCAGTTAAGAAGTGAGTAGTGGAGACCTAGGGAGCGAGGCATTTATTTGTCATTGTTCACCAGTATTTGTCACTCCTGACCAAGCGGTGCCCGCCCTAACTATATGGCATGGCCTTAATACTGGTCATCGACGACGACGGATTCTACCGCGGCCTCATGGAGCGGGCGCTGACCGATGAGGGACACCATGTCGTCGCGGCTCAGAATGGCGTCGAAGGGATCGCCTCATATCAGCGTCGGCGTCCTGACTTGGTCATTACCGATATGCGGATGCCCGGTATAGGTGGCGGTGAAGTGATCCGCACTCTTCGGGGGCTCAACTCCAAAGTCAGAATCATCGCCGTTTCCGGCGAGGCCAACTTCTACGACATCGATCTGTTCAAACTCGCCAAGGAAGCCGGCGCCGACGCAATCCTTCGCAAGCTCGATCCGCTGGAGCGAGTTG
>WNFT01001815.1_pt1 | contig 23861 bp, 25 predicted proteins | sample 5400191 | NCBI WGS metagenome assembly WNFT01 (sample SAMN13153359, study PRJNA577476) | soil metagenome | isolation source: 80 cm saprolite under Madrone tree | place: USA:California | collected 2016-06-14 | reverse complement strand
TACTTTCCGGTGCGAATCGGGCCAAGGGCGACCCGTGTTTGTGAGGGCTGCCTCTCGGAAATCGTGTCCGAATGCACAGTTATTCGTTGACGGTGGAGCGAGCGATGCGCGATGGTGAGGGAGCAGCGCGATCCCATACGTCGCGCGGCTGCGCAGCTCACGCGGTGCACTCTCTGAGGCCGAGCGGCCTCACCGGAGGCGCCATGGTGCGGCGAGCGTACCGGCAACGCAGCCTCGTGGAAGTGCTCCTGCCCGACGCCGACAAGCTGTGGGATGCCACACTCCGGCAGATCGACGTTGTTCTCGATGACGATGTCCTCGTCGATCGAGTGGCGGAGGCCCTGGCCCAGCGCCATCCGCAGAGTCGGCGTCGGGGCCGACTGGGGACGCCCGCCGCCGTGGTCCTGCGGATGCTGATCCTCAAGCACCTCCACGACTGGAGCTTCGATGAGTGCGAGCGGGAGGTGCGGGGCAGCTTGGTCTACCGCGCCTTCTGCCGGATCGACGGCGAGCGCGTGCCGGACGCCAAGACGCTGATCCGACTGGCCCGCCTTCTGGACGAGCCCGTGCTCAAGGATGTGCTGGCCCGGTTGGTGGCCCTGGGGCGCGAGCGCCGCCTCGTCCGAGGCAAGCGCCTGCGCGTCGACACCACCGTCGTTGAAACCAACATTCACTACCCCACCGATGCCACGCTCCTGGCCGACGGGGTCCGCGTGCTCACACGGACCCTGCGGCGGATCGGGGAGCGGGTCCGCGAGCGCACGCGCAGTGTGGCGCGCCGGGTCTTCGAGATCGCCCAGCGCAGTCGCACGGCTGGCAGCCGGGTGCGTCCGCGGGTCCGCGAGCAGAGCCAAGCGAAGATGAAGGTCCTCTACCAGGGCCTCATGCGGATCACGCGCGCGGTGGTGCGCCAAGCCGAAGCGGCGCTGGCACGGGCGCGAAACCGGCACCACGCGGCCCAGCTGCCCACGATGGTCGAGCTGATCCGGCAGGTGCTGGCTCAAACGCGAGCCCGCGTGCTCCGCGGCGATACGCGCTATCCGGGCAAGGTGGTCAGTCTCTTCGAGCCGCACACTGAGATCATCCGGAAGGGCAAGCTGGCCAAGCCCACCGAGTTCGGGCGGCTCGTGAAGATCCAGGAGGCCGAGGCGCAGTTCATCACCGACTACGCGGTGTGTGAGCACCGCCAGTCGGAGCGCGCCCTCTGGGCGCCCGCCCTGGATCGTCACATCGCGCTCTTCGACCGTGCCCCGCAGCTCGCCGTCGCCGACGGCGGCTTCGCCTCGCGCACGAATGAACGCGCGGCGCACGACCGCGGGGTCCGGCACGTCGTGCTGCCGCGGCTGTCCCGCGAGAAGCGCTCCCGGATTGCCCGCGCGGCTCTCCGCTGGCGCACGGGGAGCGAAGGACGGATCAGCGCGCTCAAGCGCCGTCATGGGCTCCGGCGGTGCCGGTACCACGGCGAGAGCGGGATGCAGCGCTGGGTGGGGCTCGGAGTCATCGCCAATAACCTGCTGGTGCTCGGCCGCGCCGGGCCATGAACCGCCCGGGCGCCGGCAGTCGATGATGTGGAAGAGATGCAGAAATGAACACCCGGACCCTGGCCAGAAGCTCCACCCCGCATCCAGGGTTGAAACCTGTCGTCATTTCTGCACCGGAAAGTAGCTAGCGCTTGGCAGATCGCCTTGCGCGCCGCCAGATCGCGACGTCCGCCTCGAGCTCCACTTCGGAGGTGATGCCGACGCAGATCGCGTGAGCGTACGGGTAGCCGAAAGCGTAGCGCAGCGCCGGAGCCACTGCACTCGGTTCCGTCATCTGGCCGCTGCCGAGCGCCTTCATGCCGTACACGCCGCGACCACCCCGGTAGAGCCGCTGCACCACCGCCGTCAACTCGGCAGGAGAGGCATCCTTCATCCACGCTCCGGTCTGATTCACCACGACGAGCGCAACATCCACCTCTGGGAGCTTGAGGAGCCGCGCGAGCACTTCGCGGCTGTGACTGGAAACGCCAACCGCCCGGACGAGCCCCTCAGCCTTCGCCCTGGTCAGCGCCTCGAGCGCCGGAAGCTTGGCCTCCAGCTCGCCATGCGAGTCGACTGCGTGAAGAAGAAAGATATCGACGGTCTCAACGCCAAGCTCTCGAAGCGCCTTGGTGAGCGCCCGCCGCGCCCCGACAGCCGTACTCGCATAGGTCTTGGTGGCCACGATCACCCCGTCTCGACCGACCTCCCGGAGCGCCCGTGCCACGTGGGGATGCGTTCCATAGTCGTCCGAGCTATCCCAGAAGGTGACACCGAGGTCGTAGGCCCGCGTCAGGAGGCGCGCCCCGGCCGCGACCGAGCCTCCCATATAGCCAGTGCCGAAACAGAGCGTCGAGACTGTGAGACCGGTTCGACCTAGCCTGACCCGTCGCTTCGTGACTTGCCGTATAGCGCGCACGGGACTCCTGCTCAAGCGTCTTGCCTATGTGACGATCATACTGTAGCGCCTAAGAATTGGGCGTCCACACGAATAGGGACGCCACCTTCTCTGCCCTTCTCTGCTCCGCGACTCAAATACTCATCCACATCTTGTCCACATTTCCACAGTTATCCACACATCCCGAATTGCATGAACTGACGCGGCTTCGCGGTTTCTTGCTAGGAAAAGTGACGGCCCGCTCTGCGACCCGACGCACAGAGGTCAAAATTCTCCTTTTCGACGGGCTCGCGCGGGCCCCGCGGGGCGCGCACCTGCATTTGACGCGGGCAAATGAAGTCTTGACAGCCTGACCGTGCGGCCCCTCAGGTTAGGTTGTTATGCTGAATTTCGCGATCGAACTACCCTCATCAAAGGCGATGTGGAAAGTCCCTGTCAGTCCCCTTAGGTGCTGAACCCTGTCACCGTGAGGAGCATATGGAGGTCCGCCGGAAGCCACTGGCAAAAGTCGAAGGACGCCGTCGGCTGCGGCTGAGCGGTCTCACCGTGGCTTGGCGGGGCACGCCAAGCCTGGACGACTGGGTCGCCTACATTGTGAGCACGAAGTCGAAGAAGCTGATCCTGGCCGATCATGCGTCTGAGGGGAAGGTGCGGAATTTGATGGTCCGGTTGCGGACCATGCCGAAGAAGGAGGTCGAAAGGCTTGCAAAAGGCTAACGCTTCGAACTCGCGCGCCTCCGAACCGCCGCGAAGAGGGACGACGGATCGTCCCCTCCAACTGGGTTCCGCTTCGACGGGAGGGCTGGCGCCTCGAATGGCAAGCAGGGCACCGCTACAGTCTGGCGAGTCTTTCGGCGGCATCCCGGGTGCCGATTCTTGCAGGCAGTAGCCGGGGTCTTCTTCTACGCCGGCTGGAGTTGCCCCGGTTTCGTGGACGGTTCACCGCTTTCGGGATCATACCGGGGATAGCTCACGCTTCTCATACGTCATGGGCGACAAGTAGTCGAGGGCCGAATGCCGCCGGCGCGGGTTGTACCAGCCCTCGATGAAGTCGAAGACCGCCAGGCGGGCGTCGGCCTGCGTGGCGAAGCGCTGCCGATCGAGCAGCTCGCACTCGAGCGTCGCGAAGAAACTTTCGCAGAGGGCGTTGTCGTAGGCGTCGCCGACCGAGCCCATGGAGGGCCGGACGCCCGCCTCGCGACACCGGAGCCCGAAGGCGATCGACGTGTACTGGGAGCCTTGGTCCGAGTGATGGACGACATCGGCGGGCCGGCGTTGGGCCACGGCCATCTCGAGCGCGCCCAGGACGAGCTCGGTGCGGAGATGCGCTTCCATCGCCCAGCCGATCACGCGACGGCTCCACGCATCGAGGACGACGGCGAGATAGAGAAACCCCGCCCATGTCGAGATGTACGTGATGTCCGCCACCCACAGGCGATCGGGACCAGGCGCGGTGAAGTTGCGGGCGACGAGATCTGGCGCGGGCGGATTTGCCTGGTCTCGGACGGTTGTCCGGGGCCGCTTCCGTCGACTGATGCCGCACACGCCGAGGCGCGCATGAGCCGGGCCACCCGCTTCTGGCCGACGCGGATCCCCAGGGCGGCGAGTTCGGCGTGCACCCGCGGCGCCCCGTAGGTCCCGCGGGAGGCGCGGTGAATGGCATCGACATGCGCGGTGAGCTCGACATCGGCGCACGTGCGCGCCGCCATCGGTCGCTTCCGCCACGCGTAGTACCCGCTGGGGGAGACACCCAAGACCCGGCACATGGTGGCAACACGGTGGACGGCCTGGTGGGCGGTCACGAACTCGAATCCTTGGACGGGCTCGAGGTGGTCTCCCGCGCAAACCAGGCCGCGGCTTTTGACAGGATCGCCCGCTCTTCGCGGAGCTGCCGGACCTCGCGCCGGAGTCGCCGCACCTCGTCACGCTCCTCCGTCGTGAGGCCATCCGTCCGCTGGCCGGCGTCGAGCGCCGCCTGCTTCACCCAGTTCCGAATCGCCTGGGCCGACGGCTCAAACTCGCCCGCGAGCTCCTCCGGGGTCCGGCCTCGCCGCACCAACTCGATCATCTGCCGCCGGAACGCCGGCGGGTACGGTCGATGGCTCTTCGGCATCGTGGACGCTCCTTTCCGCCCCAACCATGGGGTGTCCACGAAACCGGGTCAACTCCACGGCAACCCGAACGCCGAACCCACAACACCCCCGAATACACCGATGCCGTTTTCAGGGGAAAGCCGAGGATGAGGAAGGGATCGGACCTGCCGGCACGCTTCTCCTGGGACTCCGTTGCTCAAGATCGCGTCGCACGCTTCATCACTCGCCGCGACAGTCGCCTACGGCCTGCAGTCGCTGACCCGAGGAGTTCGAGCTGCTTGTGAACCATCACGCTCGCGACTTGGCCAGCCGTCGCCGAGACCCCCTGCTGAGAGAGCTGCGCAGCCAACTCTTCGAGCCGAGACCAGTCCTCGGGCTTTAGTGGAATCTTCTGGATCTTCGTTGCACCCTCCAGGGACGGACGCCCGCCCGTGGAGCGAACTCTGATTTCTAGCTGCCGCCGCAGTGCGTGCAGGCTGATCGGAGCGCCGTGAACCTCCTCCCGCGGCACAGCCTTGGCGCCCAGTGCCTTGGCGACCGCGTCGGGTCCTACCGTACGGAACGCCGGGCCGGAATGACGAATCGCACTCGCAGGCCGGCTCGTGACCTTGAGCTTGCTTCCCATACCTACCTCCCTCCCTCGTCGTACTCCTTGATGCGGAAGAACCACGACCCCTCGGGGCCGCTCAGCTCGGCCACGACGACTTCCTGGTCCGTCTCCCGACCGAAACGGTGAAGGAGCTCACGCAGCGCCGGCAGATGCGCGATGAACCGCTCCGGCTTGATGTAGGTGTAAATGATCACCGTCTTCTCGCGTCGGACCCTCCCGCCTTCACTCTCCCATCCCCCGTCATGGGGAGGCGTCGTGGTGTACCCTTCTCCGATCCGCGTCAGGATCTCTTGAGCCTCTCGGATCCACGGCCGTGTATTGATGGGTCTCCCGTGGCGATTCTTGTTTGGGACGTAGACCGACAGAACCTGCGTTGAGGCTTCCCGCTCTGCGCCCAAGGCGTCCGCGAGATCGAGCTCTCTCTTCTCGGCCGCCATGACCCCATTGGAAAACTTTTAGGCCTGAAAGTCAACACGTCGGCAGGCTCCGCATGCCGACTGCCACACAGGATCATCTGAGACGACGCGGTGAGCTCGTCGACGCGCTGAGGCTCGCCCTGAACGGGGACGGCTCGATGCGTCCTTCGCGTCTCCACGTCACCGGGAAGCAAAAATGCGTGCTAAGTGCAAGTGCGCGTAAATATTATGGTGGAGGGTAAGGGATTCGTAGGCCACGTCTTCAATAATCGCGTATTTATGGAGCACACCCGTGTGCAAAATGCGGCAGAGCACGGCATTCCACGCAACCAGGCGCAACCAGGTTTCTGACGTACGCCAGAGTGCGGTCAGCTGCCTCGACTGAGGCTCTCAAGCTCCTGGCCGTCCCAGCATCCGCCAGGGAGCCCCCCTTCTGCCCCCGCCGCGCGCGCTCGGCCTCATGCGCCCCCGCTGGCGAGGACCGGCACCGCCCCGCCGTGGTCATGCTCGCGCGCTGGCTGAACTCGTGGCCGGGTCTCGGCGCGGTAGTGTTCGGCATGAGCGCGCAGGGCTTCAACGCCGAGTTGAAGCGAAGTCCGTGACGCTGTCGGCCTTCGACCACACCCCGACGCGTCCGCGCTGCTTGAGCGTTTCGTCCCGCACGGTGAACGTCGCCACATCACGGTCGGAGCGAACGACAAACTCCGGCCCCTTGAAGTCGACGCTGAGAGTATGCCAGGCGTGCGGCGTGACAGTTACCTGCACACCGTACGCGCAAGCGCCGGCCCCGATGGGCTTCAGGTCACTCCGCTTGCCGTTGACTATCTTGTACGCGACGACGTTGTTCTCTTGCGCGTTCGCCCGGGCGATGTAGTAATTGTTCGCGTCCTGCCAACGCCAGACGACACCGGCTTGGTCGGTGCGACCCTCGAAGTCGGCGCCGCCGCGATACCCGACTTGCTCCTCACCCAGTTCCCATCGCGCCGCTGGAGCTCGGCAGGGTCATCCAGATTCCCGAAGTCGGTGGCCTGCATCATCGCTACGTACGGCAGGCGGCGTAGTCCAGCAGCGATCGGCTGGCCCTCACGCTGCCAACGCCTCCCGCGCCGCGCTCGGCTTTCCTTCCGAGCGCGCTCCGTCCTTCACCGCCCGTGGCGCGGCAGATGGCCCAGGATGCCGACAGCCCTGCTTCCCAACAACCGCCCACCAGCCTCCCGCGTCTCAGGCCTTCCTATGAGCACGGACGTTCGCCAAGCGACGCGGTCGGGTAGAGCGCTGGCGCGCCCGCGGTAGCGTCCGGTGGCGTAGCCACGGCTTTCGCCGTGGGCCTCAGTCCGGCTCGCATAGCGACGTTTCCAGCGCCCCCCCTAAGATGGCCGTGCATCGAGTTGTCCCCAGCACGGCTCCAAGCCAAGGTGTGTTGCCATCAGCCAGGCCCTTCCCGCCCGGGCCCCGAGCTTAAGTGCCAAGTCCACATCCCCTCGGGGGCTTCGCGGTTTGACCTGACCTTCGTCGCAGATGTCCCTCCTGCGGATTACCGCTGGCATTATCAGCCCGCCCGCCTCAGGCTCACCACCGCGACCACCTTGGCCCACGGGCCCCTCGCTCCGAGCGGGTTATAGTGTCCCGCTCATCTCCGCCACTACGGCCCGATCCGCCAGCCTCGCCCGCACCCCCTGACTTCACCTCATCGGCTTATACAGGAGGCCCTGCCCGACAACTTGGTCTGGGCTGCGAGCGACACCTTCCCCGCTTTGGGTCAGTGTTCCTTCCACACGTGCCGTCACCTCTACGCCGGGAGGAGAATCAGGGCCCTATCCCCGCCCTGCGACCCTGCTCCATGGCCTTCCCCACCAAAACAGTGAGTCGGCTCCTCCAATGTTCCCGACATCGGCTTCCGTCGGGGCCCTTCTCTCGACGCTTCTTCCGGTGTTCGCTCTGCTACGGCCCGCGCGGTTGCTCGCCCTCCTGGACCGATCCGACCTGGAGAGACATCGCTCTCCGGCCGCCGAGGACTTTTTTACCCGAGCTTTCCCGCGGAAGGTCACCCTTCCCGCGAGTCAGATATCGCTACACGGCGCCCGGGGACGGACACCGTGACCGGACTTTCACCGGTTGGAGCACTGCCGTTACAGGCTGCGCGTTTTGGCGAAGGACAGGCAAGGCGACGGCTCGAGCTGCTTGACAGCGACCGGGCTGGACTGTCAGCATCTCCCCGGTGCCAGTTGAGTCATGAGGTCGGAATCAATCGAAAGGCGCCCGAACTCCAAATGCTAGAGCGAGCGAAAGGCGCTCGGTAGTTCAGGGCACCAACTCCGCTGGTAGGTAGGCCCGAGGCGTCCTCCACGACCGTCCGCGGCACTGTCGGCCACGGCCTTCCGTCCCCGTGCCCGATCCGATCGGCGCCGTTTGTGCCGTTCGAGCCGATGATGAGGGTCCCGGTCGCCAGAATTCTCGTGATCGACGACGACCCCACAGTCGTCGAAGTCTTAGTCACCTGTCTCCGCGAGCAGGGTTACGAGGTCTCCGGCGCGCTGACGAGCGGTGATGGGTTGAGGTCGATCAGGATGTCACGTCCCGATCTGGTCTTGCTCGATATCGCACTACCCGATGTCAACGGCATTGAGGTGCTCAAGCAAATCCGATCGATCGATCCGACGATCGGGGTGATTATGGTGACCGCGAGTAAGGACGCTCTGATTGCCCGCGAGGCCCTGCAGCTCGGCGCACTCTACTATGTCGACAAACCGTTCGCTCTCGCCTACCTCAGGCGGGTCGTGGCCATGGCGCTTCAGCCGGAGACCAAGCGACCAGACGATCACTCAATGACCTGATCTGCCTTGAGCCGTCGATGCTTCCTCTAGCGGCAATCGGATGGATTGAGCGAGGTCGCTCTCAGGCCGGGTCCAGACGCCGCCTCGCCAAGCGACGACGCGCGAGCCAGAGGGCTGACGGGAAATCAACCCGGCGTCCAGACGTAGGGCTATCCAGTCTTCGGAGGACCCGTGTTTGAGCTGCGACCACGTTTCCGCCGGACTTCCCAGATATTCCGCGAGAGCGAAGTGACAGACTAGCCACTTCGCTTGCGCTGAAGGAGATCTCTGGCACGCTCGGCCACCGCGGCGAGCAAGTGGCCCATCTTCGGGTGCTCTGGGTGTAGGTCTGGCTCGATGCCGTGCCCCTGGAGTGTCTCAGTGGTGATTGGCCCAATCGAGGCGACTACCGTCTTCCTTTGGAGCGCCTCGCACAGCGCGTCCGCCCGCCGTATCTCTGCCGCCACGCGGAACAGGTTGTCCACTTGGTTCGAGCTGGTGAACAGCGCTACCTCCACTTCACCCGCTACGATTCTGTCTATTGCGGCGCGTAGGGGTCCGATGTCCTCAGGCAACTGCCATCCGTATACCGGGACTGGCATGATGCGCGCCTCCCGCCGCCGAAGCTCGGCCATGAACTCCTCGTTCCGCACGCCATACTCTTGGATCGCGACCCGCTTACCGGCCACTGGCAGCTTCAGGTCCAACTCTGAAAGCAATTCGTGCCAGGTATTCGGTTCAGGCGCGGCGACCGTCGGCGCGAGGCCGACCTCCTTTAGCGCCGCGATTGGCTTGGGCCCACGACAAACGAGCTGGAGCCGTCCCAACGCCGCCACGACTTCCCCCTTCGACCAGCGCGCTGAGAGCGCGGCAATTAACCTGCGAGTGCCGACACCAGTGAGCAGAATCAGAATTTCGCACTCACCGGCGAGAAGGGCTTCCCCGAACACGAACTCTTCCCGCGGGTCGGTCAGCGGCACCTCTCGCATGGACGGTGCCTGGATCGGCTCGCCGCCGTACTTGCGGATCAGCTCGGCCATTTCCGCCGACCGGCGGCTCTCGAAGCTGGCCACCCGAAGCCCGTTCAGTGCCCGCGGCATGACCCGCAGTCTAATACCCTGGTGATTGACTTGGGAGGCCTTTGGCGACGAACGAACCACGCGGGCGGCGCACGGCTGGTAAGCCGGCAAGGCCGCGGACGACGTTGTGTTCAGCCTCCTGCTTTCCCAACCATGCCGCCCCTCACCGGCCGGTAGTCCCTCCTGAGGCGTTCGAAGCGACCTGCATCATACGGAGCGCCCAGGCCACTTCAACGGGCAGGGAGTTGCGGGGACCATCACTTGCGCGTTGTTGCTGCTTGCTGCTAAATGGGGGTGCTCCAAGAAGCCAGTAAGTAATGTTGCCCCGTTGCCTCGTGACCCCAGTCGAGTTTGTTCACGCCATCCGCCAAGAGGTCGAGAGCCACCGAGCAGTCACGCATCCCTTTCTGCGTCGTTTTGCCAAGGGTGGGCTCACCCGGTGGCAGATCTGGGGCTACGCGTCACAACACTACTATCTCGTCACCTGCTTTACGAGCTATCTCGAGGCTCTCGCCAATCGGACGCCTGATCCCGAGCTGCGGCGGTTGGTAGGAGACATCCTCGAGGAGGAATACATGCGGCATAGCTTCGACCACTGGCACCCTGAGCTCTACCGACGATTCATGCGCGGGGTGGGCTTTGGCGAGGGTGAATGGGACCGCGTGCCTCTGTTGCCGGCGACCCGTGCCTTCGTTCAGACCCACCTCGACATGACGCTTCGATCATGGCTCGAGACGCTCGGCGCGGTCGGCCCCGGCCACGAGTGGGCCATACCGCTGATGTTCCCATATCTCGTGCAAGGCATCGAGCGCAGCGTGCCGCTCGAGCCGAACGCGCTGGAGTATTTCCGGCTTCACATCGAAGTGGATGTCAGGCACGGAGAGGCGCTCCGAGAAGGTCTCATACGGTCGGCCCCGAGCGCCGCAAACCAGGAAGACATCCTGCGCGGCGCGCGCCGCTCCCTCGATGCCCGTGCGGCATTTTGGAGCGCGTTGGGGGAACAGCTCTTCCCCGGCCTTCCGGGCCTCGAGATGGCGGCCTGATTGTCCAGTCATGTCTAGCTCTGATCTCTCCCGCGCGGAACCGGATCAGCCCTCCAGGTCGTCGAGCCGTGCGGTGAGGGCGCCCGCAGCCTTCATTCCGGCGACCGCGCGCTCACCGTCACCCGGCTTCACGTCCACGGCACGCACGGCATCCTCGAGCACAACCACTTCGAACCCTTCCTTGAGCGCATCGAGCACTGTCGCCTTGACGCAATAGTCGGTCGCGAGGCCCCCGATGAAGAGTCGACCCACGCCGCCTTCGCCGAGGGCGGCGGCGAAGGGCAGGCCTGCGCGGGTTTCCGCCTGGAAGCACGAGTACGCGTCTTCGTCGGGATTCATGCCCTTCGACACGATCTCCGCGTTCGCGGGGAGCTTCAGCGCCGGGTGAAAGCCCGCGCCGGCGGTGTTCTGGACGCAGTGTGCCGGCCACGCTCCGCCGTAGACGGCGAAATGTCGGGTTTTCGTGGGATGCCAGTCGCGCGAGGCGAAGACCGGCGCGCCGCGGCCAGCGAAGCGTTCGGCGTAGCGGTTGAGGAGGGGTACGACCTCGTCGCCCGCCGGTACCGCAAGCGCGCCGCGGGGACAGAAGTCGTTCTGGACGTCGACAATGACGAGGGCATCACGCGAGGGATCAATCGTGAGTCGCACGGGAGACCTCCTGGCCGAGTCTGGCGCCGATCGTATCATGCTAGAATCCCCGATCGTCCGGAGGACCCGTCGCACCTCGTGGAGAAGCCCATGCGCAAGCTGGTAGGCACGAAGCGCGTGGTGCAAGGCGCGACGGCAGTCCCATCCCCCGTGCCAGCCGTCGAGCGGCGGCGTGGGTGAACGCGTGAGTCGCGCCCTACCCAACCACACGCAGGTAACCGTTGGGCCCGTGCAGCCCCAGGAGCATCGGCAAGGGCGGCGCGCCCTCGGGCAGCAGGGGATCCCGCATGTACCGAGCCCGTGGCAGGATGATCTCGAAGCGGCCGCCGCCCTTCTCCTCCGGCGCCTCGATCGCCTTGAACATCAGGGTGGCCCAGCCGAGCCTGGCCTAGTAGGTCGTGCTGACCGTGCCCTTCTCGGACACGCTCTCGTGCACGATCAGCTTGCCCTTGATGCCGTTCACCACGGTGTCGAAGAGCAGGTGGGAGACCGCGAGTAGATACTTCAACCTGGTCAACGGCCTGTGCCTTCCACTTATAGAAACGCATCTATGTGGGACGACCGCATGGCGCCGGAGGGTATGGACGTCGTGACTTCGCGCCGCGAGCGCGCTGCTCTGGACGGCACCTGGGCTGGGGCTCGGCTACGTCCTGAGGACGGCGTGAAAGAAGTCGCGGCGGCGCTGGCGCCGTTTGGTGTATGGTCGATCGTCGTGATCGCCGCGGCGGTGGGCGCGTACGTCGCCGTGAAAGATGCCGAGCGACGGGCGACCCTCGAGCGCGAGACGAGCGCATGAGCGGGGTGCGATGACGATGGAGCCTTCCGCGATCCGGACCCGGATGCGTGATCCCGGCCTCGTGGCCGCGCCCTCCACCGACGCTCCCGCCGTGCGCGTGACGTTCGAGTACGTGGCGTGGGCGACGGTCTGGCTGCTGGCGGGCACCACCATCGGGCTCATCGCGTCGATCAAGCTGCACTGGCCGGAGTTCCTGCCGTTCGCCTGGCTCTCGTTCGGCCGCGTGCGGCCCGCGCACACGAATCTCGTATTGTTCGGCTGGAGCTCGCTCGTACTGGTCGGCGTCTCCCTCTACGTCGTGTCCCGCACCTCGCGCGCCCCACTGTGGAGCCCGCGCCTCACCAGGATCGCACTCTGGCTCTGGAACCTGGCTCTCTTCGGCGGTCTCGTGACCCTGCTGGCCGGCGTGAATCGCGGCCCGCAGGAGTACCGCGAGTGGGTGTGGCCGCTGGCGGTCATCCTGGCCGCGGCGGTCGTCATCGACGGGTACGTGGCCTATCGCATGGTAGCCGCGCGGGCGCTGCCCGAGGTCTATGTGTCCAACTGGTACATCCTCGGCGGCTTCTGCTACCTCCCGATCCTATACGTCACCAGCTATCTACCGTTCTATCAGGGGGGTCTCGGCAACACGGTCGTCCAGGGCTACTACATGCACAACGTGATGGGCATGTGGTTCACCCAGCTCGCGCTCGGCGTCAGTTACTACGCGATCCCGCTGCTGCTCGGCCGGCCCGTCTACTCCTACGCCCTCGGCGTCCTCGGCTTCTGGACCAATCTCCTCTTCTACCCACTGATCGGCGCGCACCATTTCATCTTCAGCCCGGAGGCGTGGTGGCTCCAGAGCACGGCCATCCTCTTCAGCGTGGGCATGATGGTGCCGGTGTGGGCCGGGACGGGGAACTTGCTCCTGACCTTCAAGGGTGGGCGCGGCGCGGTGCGTCGGAGCTATGCGCTACCGTTCTTCGTGACTGGGCTGATCGGGTACGGCCTCGCTTCGACGCAGGGCACGATCGAGGCCTTCCGCACCGCGAACATCTACTGGCACTTCACGAACTTCACTGTGGGTCACTCTCATGCCGCGATGTACGGATTCATCGCGTTCATCGCCTGGGGCGCCGTCTATGGGCTGGTGCCGCGCCTCACCGGACGAGAGCCGAATCCGCTGGCGGTGGGTGTCCACTTCTGGCTCGCGCTGGTCGGGGTCCTGACGTACGTGATCTCGATCTCTGCGGCCGGGGTCCTCCAGGGATTGGCGTGGGTGTCGGGACAATCGTTCATCGCCTCGGTGATTGCGGCGGAGCCGATGTGGCTCTGGCGAACGATCGGCGGTCTCCTGATGGTCGGAAGCCACATCGTGTTCGCCGTCAACGTCTGGGCCATGCGGCCACACCGCGTCATTGCGCCCGCGCCCTCTCCGGACGTGGTCAGGATCCCCGCGTGAGCTTCGGTGGGCTACATACGGACCATCGCGCCATCGTCGCGGTGGCCGCCATCGTGTTCTTCGTGTTGACCCTCATGATAGCGGTGCTGCCCGCTCTGCGAGAACAGGCGTTGTCGACCCCGACCGGCGCCAGGCCGCGAGGGCACGAGGAGGAGCGCGGACGACGGGTCTATCTGCGCGAGGGCTGCGGATTCTGTCACACGCAGTTCGTGCGCGACTTGCCGATGGATCGTGCGTTCGGCCGCCCGTCCCGCCCCGCCGACTACACGCTCGAGGATCCTCCGATGCTCGGCACCCAGCGCACGGGACCCGATCTCGCCGATGTCGGCACGCGGCAGCCGAGCGAGGCCTGGCACCTGATCCACCTCTACGATCCGCGCGCGGTCGTGCCGCAGTCGGTAATGCCGGCCTACCGCTGGTTTTTCGCGGAGAAGGACCAGGCCGGACCGGGCGACGTCGTCGTTCCGGTACCCGCGGGCATTGCACCGCGGGGCAAGGTCATTGTCGCGGGCCCGGACGGGATGGAGCTGGTCCGCTACCTGCTGTCGCTCAAACAGGCCAAGGTGTCGCCGTGATGATGGATCACGCGGCTGGCGCGTCCCACGCATCCCTCCTGGAGTGGATGCTCGTGTTCGCGGCCGCGATCGTCCTCGTGTGGGCGCTCGGACTCGCGATTCGCTATACGGTTCATCCAGGAGAGACCGAGGCCTCGCACATCAAACGTCGCATTCTCCTCGACGACATCGATGAGCCAAAGGAGGCTCGACATCGATGAGGATCGAGATCTTCCTCGACGACGAGTCCGTACCGAGGCAGACGCTCCGGCCGCCGGCAACTCTCGAACTCGACACCGAGGGGCTGACCGACGGGCCGCATCGCCTGCGCGTGCATGCCATCGGGGACTCCGGAACGGTCGGCGTCGAGGAGATCCCGTTCACCGTTCGCAACGGACCGGGCATCGCGGTGGTCGGCCTGTCGGACGGAGACACGGTGCGGGGGCGCGTTCCGCTCCTTGTCAACGCGTTCGCGAGCCGACCGGGTGAAGCGTTCGAGCCCGAGCGCGCCGAGACGCCGGCGCCGATCCCGACGTGGGCCTGGGTGCTCTTTCTCGTCGTCGTGGCCTGGGGCATGTGGTACGTGGCCACCGAGCTCAGGGCGTATCAGGAGCGGACGGTAGCGACAGCGCCGGCGGCGAGCCAGGCAGCGGCCGCCCCCGGCGCGCCAGGGACGGCCAGCCAGCCGTCGTGGGCCGTGCTCGGCGAGCAGGTGTACGGGAACAAATGTGCGGCGTGTCATCAGCTCACCGGGCAGGGGTTACCGGGCGTGTTCCCGCCGCTCAAAGACAGCGCGGTCGCGACCGCGCCCGATCCGACCGAGCACATCCGCATCGTGCTGCGTGGACTGTCGGGCAAGACCATCGGCGGCGTGACCTACGCGTCCGCCATGCCCGCATTCGCCGACCAACTCACCAACGACGAGGTGGCGGCGGTCCTCAGCCACGAGCGTACTAGTTGGGGAAACCAGGCCCCGCCGGTGAAGCCGGAGGACGTGATCGCCCGACGGCAGTGAGAGGTCCAGCATGAGGATCATGCGCGTGTCGGAACCCTTCAGCGACTGGATCGGTCACATGAAGGAACAGGACTGGCACCGCCGCCTGGCCGCCTGAGCGGCACGCACCGCCTGGTTCTCGAAAGCGACGATGAGGTGACGCGATCTCGTACAAATTCCACGGCCGTTTTTCGCGCCGCATCCTCGTCGGCCAGGCTTCGCCAGTCTAGGCTGTGCCTTCCACTTTTTCGTCCCATCGGCTCACGCCGCTCTGCGGAGGTATTCGTGATGGAGCCCACCCACGCGGGGCACCTCCACCACCCTGCCCTGGCTCGGCGGCTGCACACTCCGTGGCTCGGGTGCGTCCTTGGCCAAGGATAAGTGGGTCCGGGGTTCCGTTGTAGTAGTCTACGTACTTCGACGGGATCCCCAGCAGATGCCGTTCGCCGATCACCACGACATGGGCGAGGCATTCCCGTCGAATCGATCCAATCACGCGCTCGGCATACGCGTTTTGCCAGGGCGAGCGTCGCGCAATGACCGCTTCCCGGATGTCCAGCGTCTTCGCCATCCAGAGCTGGTCCCTCACGAGCCTCCAGCAGCGGCTGTTCAGGACAGGCGGACGCCTCATCCGTATGCCCGGTACTTCACCCTGCAACTCGCCGAAAGCTACTTGACTGGGAACCTCTTTCGTCAGATTCTCCAGCGCATCGAGCGACTCTCGTGACGCCCCACCTGGTTGGAAGCCTCACGAGCCCCACGTCGGGTGCAGGAGCGGTGAGCAGAGGGCCCGAGGCTGCGGAGGTGTCTCTGAACAGGACACTCGGAGTGACCACGCTCACGAGCACGCGGCCCCGGGCGGTACGTGCGCCGCGAGAATGACGTCCGTCAACGTGTCGCAACGGATGCACGAGCTGAGCGACGGGATGATGCGCCTGTTCAGCGCCACGAAGGCGGGTAGGAAGAGGTTCATATTGGGGATCCCGGTTAAGGACGTCTGAGCTTCGATGAATGAAGAGATGAACCGAGGAGAGATCATATGAGCAACATGCGAAACGAAACAGATAGCCTCGGTGTGGTTCAAGTCCCTGCCGACAAGCTGTGGGGTGCTCAGACCCAGCGTTCGCTCGAGCATTTCAGCATCGGCAAGGATCTGATTCCGCGTGAGATGATCACCGCCTACGCCATCTTGAAGAAGGCCGCTGCCGTAGCCAACCATGCCAGCAAGCGTCTCGACGAGCAGCGGTACAAACTGATCGTTCAGACGTGCGACGAAATCCTCGCCGGCCAGTACCACGAGATGTTCCCGTTGCATGTGTGGATGACGGGCAGCGGCACGCAGTTCAATATGAACGTGAACGAGGTGATCTCAAACCGCTGCTGCCAGCTCGCGGGCACGCCACTCGCAAGCAAGACGCCGGTGCACCCCAACGATCACGTGAATATGGCGCAGTCGTCGAATGATTCATTTCCGTCGGCGATGTATATCGCGGCTGCCGTCAATGTAACGCAGCGCCTGATTCCGGCGGTGACAGCCCTGCATGATGCCGTCAACGCGAAGGCGCAGGCGTGGAGGGACATCGTCAAGATCGGCCGCACCCACATGCAGGACGCCACGCCGCTGACATTGGGGCAGGAATGGTCCGGCTATGCTGGGATGTTGGCGGATGATCTCGAGCGGATCGAAGCCGCGCTTGAGGGGGTGTACCGCCTCGCGCTGGGCGGCACAGCAGTCGGAACGGGCATCAACTCCGCGCCAGGTTTTGCCGAGGCGGCGGCGGCCGAGATCGCCAGCCTCACTGGCCTGCCGTTTGTAACCGCACCAAACAAATTCACCGTACAGGGCGCTCACGACGCGCTGGTGCAGCTGTCCGGCACCCTGCGCACGCTGGGCGTGTCCCTTTACAAGATCGCGAACGACGTTCGCCTAATGTCGTGCGGGCCTCGCGCCGGATTTGCCGAATTGGCGATCCCGGAAAATGAGCCGGGCTCGTCGATCATGCCCGGCAAGGTCAACCCAACCCAGTGTGAAGCGCTCACCATGATTGCCGTGCAGGTCATGGCCAACGACGTCGCGGTCGGTTTTGGCGGTGCGAGCGGCTATCTCGAAATGAACGTGTACAAGCCGCTCATGATCTTCAACATCACCCATTCCATCGCGATCATGACCGATGGCTGCACCAACTTCCGCAAGTTCCTGGTCGAGGGCACCAAGCCCAATCTGAAGAAAATCAACGAATACGTTGACCGTTCGCTGATGCTGGTGACGGCGCTTGTCCCTGTGATCGGCTATGACAAGGCATCAAAGATCGCTCACCACGCCATGAATAATGATCTCACGCTCAAGGCCGCCGCCTTGCAGTTGGGCTTTGTCACAGAGGCTGAGTTTGATCGGATCGTCGATCCAAGAAAGATGGTGAATCCCTATGTGGCAAGCGCTGCCTGAGGGTTCGGCCACTTTGAGCCTCGACGATTCCGAAAGCGGTGGGATTGCAGCCTGCTCGGTTTTCCTACGGTCGGCCGGTTTTGGATAAGGAGGCCGGCGCCACTCTTGAGAGCAGGGTTTTGGGTGAGCGGTGATGACGTTGCAGGAACGGTCCGATCTCGTCCTCACCTTCGCCCGAGTATTGCATGTCAATGGCCAGTCCACGGATGAGACCGTGGCGGCAGCCGAGCGGCTCAGCAACGATCTTGATCTGCACGCCACCATCATTGCTCGCTGGGGAGAGCTGCAGCTTCAGGCGAGAGACGGGGGGGCCAGACTCGTCTCCGTCGAGGCGGCCGATCCCACCGGCGTGGACATGGACCGTGTGGCCTCCGCCATGCGGACAGTCGACGAGGTCGGCGCTGGCCGGCTTGCGCAACCTGCCGTACTGGAGGCGATCAGCGCGATTTCGGACGCGCCGCCGGCGCCGACCTGGCTGTTCACGCTTGCCGCTGCGGCGGGCGCTGCTGCGCTGTCGGTGCTCTTTGGGGTCCAGCATCTACCTGCAGTCGCGCTCATACTAGCGAGCGCGGCGGGCGGCGCAGTCCTGCGTCGCACCCTGGCGCAGTACAGCACTAACTCCCTCCTGCAGCCGCTCTGCGCGGCGCTGCTCGCTGGCCTTATTGGCGCGCTCGCGGTGCGCTACCAGCTGAGTTCGTCGCTGCGCCTCGTCGCAGTCTGCCCCTGCATGATTCTGGTGCCCGGACCGCACGTGCTCAACGGCATGATGGACCTCGCCGCGGCGCGCGTCCATCTCGGCGCCTCCCGGCTGATTTATGCCGGCCTCGTAATTCTGGCTATCTCAGCCGGGCTTCTCCTTGGACTCGGACTTCTCCACGTCTCCTTGCCGGTGGGCGAGCCCGGCAGAGCCGTGCCCCTACGGCTCGACATGATCGCCGCCGGCGTCGCTGTTGCTGCCTACAGCATCTTCTTCTCGACGCCCTTGCGTATGTTGGGCTGGCCGGTCGCGGTCGGAATGCTGGCTCATGCTCTGAGGTGGTGGACACTTGCGGTTGGCTTTGGTGCAGCGACCGGCGCGTTCGTTGCCTGTCTGGTCGTCGGCCTGATCCTCACTCCAGTCGCTCGTCGTTGGCATATGCCGTTCGCGGCCATTGGCTTTGCCTCAGTGGTGTCGATGATGCCGGGCGTCTTCCTGTTCCGAATGGCGAGCGGCCTCCTGCAACTTGCCGACGGCTCGCATGCGACGTTGGAGCTCATTAGCGCGACAATCGCCGACGGCATGACCGCCATCACGATCATCTTGGCGATGAGCTTCGGCCTCATCGTTCCGAAGATGGCCATCGATCGCCTTAGCGAGAGAGCGACGCAGGCGAAGTCTTGAGGGGCGAAGGAATATGTCGATGTCGACTACAGATTCCGGCGTCGCGCATCCTTGGCCCCACCCAGCGGATGACGCATCGGCGCTGTCGCGATTGGAGAAGCGGCTTCCGACTTTGCTCAGCGTCATTGCGGGCATGGTCGACCTCGTTGGCTTTTTCACTCTCGGCAATATCTTCACCGCCCACATAACTGGCAACCTCGTGGTGATCGCGGCTGTGCTGGTGCGTGGCGGACGGCTGAACCTGGCGCAGGCTCTGGCTATTCCCGTCTTCATCCTCGTCGTCGCGGCCATTTGGCTGCTCGCGAGGGCGTCAGGCAGGCGCGGTCCGGGCCTGGCGCGGCTGCTTCTCCTGATTCAGTTTCTGCTGCTCGCTGGTGTCTTGATTTTCAGCGTCATCACCAACCCTTCCGCCAATCCGCACGGCTTGATGGCCGGCATCGCCGCCATGATCGCCGTCTCCGCCATGGCCTGTCAGTTTGCTCTCTTGCGCCTGGCCGTGCCAGGCGCGCCTTCAACGGCCGTCATGACCGGCAATTTGACCAATACCGTGCTGTCGCTGCTGGACACGCTGTCGCGAACGGAGCCGTTGATGGAGGGCGCCACCGAGCGGTTAAAAAGGTCCCTCCATCTCCTCATCGGCTTTCTCGTGGGCTGCATTCTAGCCGCCGCAGCCATCTCCTTGCTGGGAAACTGGGCCTGGTCTTTTCCGGTCGCGCTGGCCGGCGCGGCGGTCGCGTTGCGGTAGTGGAGGGGCTTCTTTACCCATAATGGCCAGGACGACGTGTCGCCGACGGAGCTGTGGAATTCCGAGGTCGACTAGCGGGGACGACGCCTTCGTGGACGGCGTATCCGAGATTCACCGTAAGGGCGATCCGGAGTACGGAGGCCGTCGGAAAAGGAGGACATTGCGAAGCGTGCCTATCACGTCTGGGGGGAGCACGGTCGACCGACTGGATCACCCGATGTGGACTGGTATCGGGCCGAACGCGAGTTGACGAAGCTGGTCGGCGTCATGCCTCCGCTCTTTGCCATCGCGCCTGAGCCCGAATGGCGCAACTGAGAGCCACCAAGATGGGCCTACATAGAAAAGGGAGTCCAATGATCAAGGGAGAGCACTCCATGAGCACGATCACGACCAAGGACGGGACACAGATCTACTACAAGGATTGGGGCAGCGGTGGGCCCGTGGTGTTCAGTCACGGCTGGCCGCTAAGCGCGGACGCGTGGGAAGATCAGATGGTGTTCCTGGGGGCACACGGATACCGCTGCATCGCACATGACCGCCGCGGGCATGGCCGATCGAGTCAGCCGTGGAACGGCAACGACATGGACACGTACGCCGACGACCTCGCAGCGCTCGTCGAAGCGCTGGATCTGAAAAATGCAGTGCATGTCGGCCACTCCACGGGCGGCGGCGAAGTCGCCCGCTACATCGGCCGCCACGGCACGAAACGTGTGGCCAAGGCCGCCCTGATCGGGGCGATTACGCCGCTGATGCTGAGGACGGCGGCCAATCCCGGCGGCTTGTCGATCGACGTCTTCGACGGCCTCCGCTCCAGTGTCCACGCCGACCGCTCGCAGTTCTTCAAGGATCTCAGCGTGCCGTTCTACGGCGCCAACAGGCCGGGCGCCAAGGTCTCGCAAGGCCTGCGCGACTCGTTCTGGCTCCAGGGGATGCAAGCCGGGTTCAAGAATGTCTTCGACTGCATCAAAGCGTTCTCCGAGACAGACCAAACCGAAGATCTCAGGAAGTTCAACGTGCCGACGCTGCTCATCCACGGCGACGACGACCAGATCGTGCCGATCGGGGCATCGGCCCACGCCGCGGTCAAGATCGCCCCGAAGGCGCAGCTCAAGGTCTACCCCGGCGCGCCGCACGGACTGTGCAGCACCCACAAGGACCAAGTCAATGCGGATCTGCTTGCCTTCCTCAAGGCATGAGGTTCTCAATTTGGGCGCGCCTTGGGCGTGAACGGTTTCCAACAGGACCCCGTAATGTCCGAATACTCTGCCGAGAAGGTGCCGTTACGATCGACGCGGACAACTGCCGGAAACGTGCGAAGACGGAGGAGAAACGGGACCATGCTCAACAAGAAGAGCGCGAATGGGACCATCGTGGACCGCGTGCGCGCTGTCGGCCTTCAGACGTCGAAGGAGATACAGCATTTCGGGACGATTGCCAGACTGCCGATCGCGCTCGATGCTTCGATCTGCGCGGCCAGCGTCGAGAATCTCAACCAGGTGCTGGTGGACACGAAAACGCTGACGGACATGTACAGGAAGCATCACTGGCAAGTGTCCGGACCGACCTTTTACCAGCTGCACCTTCTGTTCGACAAGCACTTCAAGGAGCAGAGTGACCTGGTGGACGCGCTCGCCGAGCGCATCCAATCGCTCGGTGGTGTCAGCGTTGCCATGGCGCATGACGTGGCCGAGATGACACTGATCCCGCGCGTGCCGCGCGGGCGGGAGGCGGTGGCGGTGCAGATCTCTCGCCTGCTGCACGCCCACGAGATCATCCTGAAAGAAGCGCGCGCCATGGCGCGGCGGGCGGCCGAGGCCGGGGACGACGGAACGAACGACCTGTTGGTGAGCGACGTGATTCGGACTAACGAGATGCAGGCCTGGTTCCTGGGCGAACATCTCGTCGAGGCGCCAGCGCCGAGGTAGCGGCCCACTCGGCCCTTGCGGAGCGACATGCTTGGAGCACTGGCGGCAACCAGCTACCGCGGCGCGCTCGATCGCGAGCGCGCCCAGACTTCCTGCCTGAGTGGGTCGTGATGCGCGTTGTGCTGAGCCTGGGTACCGGTACGCTGTTGCTCGTAGCCATGCTGAAACCGCCGGCCGTTCCTCAGGCGGGGCCGTTGGGCCAGGCCAAGTCGCCTAAGCAGATCGGCGCTCCCGCCGACGCGACGCGTGCCGCGATACCGCTCGACAATCCGCAGACGCCCGAGAAGATCGCTCTCGGCCAGAAATTGTTCTTCGACGGCCGCCTGTCGGCCGACGGGACCGTGGCGTGCAGCACCTGCCATGATCCCGCGCGCGCGTTCACCGACGGGAGGCCCACCTCCGTCGGGATCAACGGCCGTATCGGCCAGCGCAACGCCCCGACCATTCTGAACGCCCTCTACAACAAGACGCAATTCTGGGACGGCCGGGTGAAGACGCTCGAGGAGCAGGCGGCGCTGCCGATCGTCAACCCCGTCGAGATGGGCCAGCCGAGCCTCGACGCCGCCGTGGCCCGGATCGCCGCCATCCCGGAATACCAGGACGCCTTCCGAAAGGTCTTCGGCGGTCCGCCCAACGCCCGCGATCTGCTGCGCGCCATCGCCTCCTACGAACGCACGCAGCTGTCGTTCGACTCCCCGTTCGATCGCTTCATCGCGGGCGACTCCACGGCCATCGACGACGCCGCCAAGCGCGGCTGGGAGCTCTTCAACACCCGCGCCCGCTGCAACAAGTGCCATGCGTTGAGCGAGCAAAAGCGGGATGCCACCTCCTTCACCGACAACGACTTCCACAACATCGGCATCGGCATCATCCGGCATAACGTCGTGGCGCTGGCCCGTCAGGCCGAGCAGGCGATCAAGGCGGGCGATACGTCGCAGATCGACCGCGCTGCCATCCAAACGGACATGTCGGCGCTCGGCCGCTTTCTCATCACCAGGAGAGCGCGCGATATTGCGGCCTTCAAGACACCGGGTCTCAGAAATGTGCTGGTGACGGGGCCCTACTTCCACGACGGCTCGCAGGGGACGCTGTGGGATGTGATGGACCACTACAATAAGGGCGACGGCTTACAGGATCCCTATCTGGACGAGGACATCCAGCCCCTTGCGCTCACCGAGGACGACCTCGACGACGTCGTGGCGTTTCTCGCGTCGCTCACGAGCGCGGACTACAAGGACCAGGGGATCAAGGAGCTGGCGCGCCAGCGCGAGCTCTCCCGGACGAACCGACCCCAACGCGACACGGCGAGAGCCTTCGGCCCGAAGCCGCAGCAACCCAAGCCGCCCCGGCCTTGATGCTGACACTCGACGCACGATCCCATCTTTCGAACGCGCGCACCTGGCGACCCAACGCCTCGACGTGCGCGAGCAGTTGCTGGCTGGCGTACGCGGTGTGCGGCGGTAGGAGATCGAAGCGCTCCCGCAAGAGACCGCGGCCACGCACGCCGCAGAGATCGCGCTCACCTCCAGGTTGCGGAGAGCGTACTTGGCCAAGGTGGCGTGAATCCGACTCTTGAGCTGCGTGCACTGCCGGACGAACACCATCCGGGTGCGCGGCAGATCGCGCTGGTCCCGCAACTCGCCGGGCGAAATCCAGACCGTTGGCATGATTGGCTAAAGAGCCTGATCAGTTCGAAAAACGCGAGAGAATCACGACGGACGAGGTTTTAGAAGGGACAGGCTGATCGCCACGTTCTGGAACAACGAAGAGGCGATGCACGCGAGCGAGCAGTCGCGTCTCAAGCGGCAGGAAGGACACAGCGTGCGGAGCCGATTAGCACCTATAGATTTAAATAACATATAAAAAAGGATTTATGGTGGAGGGTAAGGGATTCGTAGGCCACGCCTCCAATAATCGCGCACTTTTGCAGCACACCAGAGTGCAAAATGCGGCAGAGCACGGCACTCCACGCAACCAGGCGCAACCAGGTTTCTGCCGTTGCCCGGCAGGCGAAGCACTACTGTGTGGGACCAAGACGCCGATCTCCAGGACGTGGTAGCCGACCCTCCACGCCTTCCTGGTTGGGAAAGGGTGGTCGGTGATGGGCGCCACCTACCGGAAGAAAGGCTGGTGGTCCTTGACCAGCTGGTGAGCAATCCCCTCGCCTTCTCCGGCTCCCCGCATGCGACTCTCCGCTTCCCGAAGTTGCCTCGTCGCGGGTGCGAAACCACGGCGGGTTCTACCGAGGGCTGGAGCAATCACCGCGCGTTTCGAAGGTGATGCCAATGGTGCGCCACACCCGGATCCCAGTGCCTATGCCAAGAAGTTCGCCGGCAAGTATACGCACCGCAACATAAAAGGCGGCATCGGGCACAACTTGCCTCAAGAAGCCCCGCAAGCCTTCGCCAAGGCTGTCGTCGAAGTCGACGGGTATTGAGGGCTATGTCTCGAAATTCTCG
>WNFT01003932.1_pt1 | contig 23862 bp, 21 predicted proteins | sample 5400191 | NCBI WGS metagenome assembly WNFT01 (sample SAMN13153359, study PRJNA577476) | soil metagenome | isolation source: 80 cm saprolite under Madrone tree | place: USA:California | collected 2016-06-14 | reverse complement strand
GGGATGAACTGGGGGCGTTGCTATCAGTGGCGCGGGTTCAACCGGTCAATCTGCTGCTCTCCACCTACTGGACGATGGGAGCCGTGCGCCACGGTGAGTATGTGGCCAAAGTGCGTGTGGCACCCCGAAAGGAGTCTGCTGAGAAGGTGGCTCGCCGTCTTCTCGACCCAACGTCTGCCCCGGACATCTACCGTCCCGCACTGGTCGCCGAGTTACAGGAGCGCCCCTACGAGTTTGAGCTGCAGGTGCAGTTATGCGTGGACCTGGAGAAAATGCCCGTCGAGGATATGACCGTGGAGTGGCCGGAGGCGCTCTCGCCGTTTGTCACGGTGGCTAAGGTGCGCCTGCCACAGCAGGATATATCGGGGGAAGACAATCTGGAGCAGATGGATGCCACCTCGATGACGCCCTGGCGCTGCACGGAGGACCACCGTCCGCTCGGCAACATCCAGCGCGCGCGCAAAGAAGTGTACCGGCAGTCTTCGCTCCTTCGTCACGAGCTGAACCAGCAGATCCGTCGAGAACCCAAGAGCCTGGCTGAAGTCTTCGGCAACGCACCCGTCTAATCCTGTGCGTGCCTGTTCAACCTCAACCTCTTTTTCGCCGTGCGCATCACTCGCGCCGTGCTCCCCGCGATGCGAAAGCAGCACTGGGGACGTATCATCAACATGGCGTCCGAGTCTGGGATTCTGCCCGATCCTGAGATACCGCACTACAACGCTTCGAAGGCGGCCATGATCAATCTGACGAAAAGCCTTTCCAAGGCCTACGCCAAAGATGGTATTCTGGTGAACACCATCTCCCCGGCCTTTATCAAGACGCCACTATCAGTGAAACACTGAAAAGGAGTCGAAAATGGCAACGGCCTTTCGCTTTAACCCCGACCGTGTCGCCTATTATGAAGCGACCGGTTGGCGCGCCTACTATGATCGCAAGTGGCTGAAACTGTTACAGTTGATCGTAGCACTCTGCCAGGAGGAATTTCATATTCCATTCCCCATGTCGTTACTGGCCGGGTACTACACCATACGCGCATCCGCGGCCTGGGTGCCGGAGGATCATGATGAACAGAAGGTGCAGGCATTCCTTGAGAAATTCTATCGTATAGCGCAGCGCTATTCGGGCTTGAAATCCGATCCGATGCGCGTAGCTGCTCTCGAACTGCGCTACTTCGATGTTCATCGTCGCCTCGTCGGCAAATCGGACAAGAGCGAGTTTATCCAGGCGCTAGTAGACCTGCATAGTGCTCTCTTCGGTCTGAGCCCGCAGCAGGTGCGCGAGTCCGCCGAATGGCGTGTGAAGGCTGCTGATACTGTTGATCTGATCACCGGTAGGACTTCGACCGATGTCGCAGGAGATTGGGTAAAACTCGAAGACTACTTACGTCGCTGCTATCGTTCAATTCGGAATCAACTAGATACCTAAGGGCTTATGAGTACTGCAAGCGTGCTCAACTATTATCTAGGGAGATGCGGTTTAGAAAGACCATTCTCCATGGCGGTGCAAAAGCGGTCCACCAGCACAGGGTCGAACTGTGTTCCTGCGCAGCGGCGGAGTTCTTCCAGTGCCTGAGCCGGTGTACGTGTAGTCAGGTAGGCTCGGTGAGAAGTCATCACCTCGAATGCATCGGCAATTGCCACGATGCGTGCCCCAAAAGGAATAGCTTCACTGCGCAGTCCACTGGGATAGCCATGCCCATCCCAGCGTTCATGGTGGTGATGTACCATTGGTACCACATTGTTGAGCATCTTGATACGGCCAAGTATCTCTGCTCCGCGTGTGGCATGTCCCCGCACGTCCTCGAGCTCCTGGCTCGTCAGAAAGGATGGCTTCTGTAAAATGTCGTTGTGAATGCCGATCTTGCCAATGTCATGGAACATTCCTGCCACCTCAATGGTGATCGCTTCAGTCTGCGGTAGCTTGAGTGCTTGCGCCAGGACATGGGTAATGTAGTGTACGCGGTAAGAATGTTGATAGAGTTGCTGGTCTTTTGCCCACAGTGTCAATGTGAGGACGGAGAGTTCTTCAAACGACTCTTGTTCCAGTTCGTACTGTAGTGTCTCCCGGGTACCTGCCGGGCTGTTAAGGCGTATGAATGTTTCATACAAGGAATGGAGCGCCGCTAACTGTGGGCAATCGTGCTCGTCCATTGTTGTTTGAGTAGTGGGTAACTGAGTGCTCATGGGATCACTCTTCTCTTTCATGTATTATACGATACTCGCAAACCTGCTACTGTACTAATATATACGTCTGGACCGGCCAAAAAGAGTTAGCCACACAGGGCAAAATAACGCTCGACAACTGTGGGATGCATATGGTAATATGGTAGCCAATAACCGAATCCCAACTAGCCTGGAAAGAATGCATGCGTGCCCTATTGTTGGCGACGACCAACCGTCATAAGTTAGAAGAGTACAGTGCTATCTTCTCGGATATACGTTTCGAGTTACTTTCATTATACGATGTCCGCTTGGACATCAACGTTGAGGAGACGGGAACCACCTTTGCAGAAAATGCCATACTGAAAGCTCAGACCTATGCTCAGGCCACGGGTATGCTCTCTCTTGCTGATGACTCTGGCCTGGAGATCGATGCGCTCGGTGGAGCTCCTGGTGTCTACTCTGCACGCTTTGCAGGTGTAAACACATCGTACGAAGAGCGTTTTCGTCTGATTGAGCAACAGTTGCAGGGACTTCCCATGGAGCAACGCACTGCCCGTTTTCGTTGCTCTATTGCTCTGGCTGAACCAACCGGGTATTACCGTGTCGTAGAAGGCGTGATCGAAGGGCAAATTGCTGAGAGCCCACGTGGAGATCATGGCTTTGGCTATGATCCTATCTTCCTGGTGCCTGAGCTGGGAAAGACGACCGCTGAGTTAACACCTGACCAGAAGAACCGCATCAGTCATCGAGGGCATGCTGCACAAAAGGCCCGCATTCTACTTGCGAACTGGCCTCAAACCACTGTCTAAAAGTAGAGAGACGTGAAGGAATTGCTATGGCAAAGAAGCCACCTATTCGCGTGGCACTTGACCTGGAAACCACCGGTCTGCATCCAGAGCAAGATATGATTCTGGAAATTGCGGCCATCAAATTCCAGGACAGCACAGTTCTCGATAGGTATGAGACCTTCGTAGATCCTGGACGCTCCATCCCCTACCGCGTGCAGCGTCTGACAGGCATCACACCGCAGCAGTTGAAAGGTGCTCCGCCATTCGAGTCCATTGCCAGGCAGTTACAACTCTTCCTGGGCGATTACCCCATCGTGGGTCACAGCATTCCGTTTGATGTAAGCTTCTTACGCCGTCGTGGCCTGGTCCGTAATAATCCATTGATTGACACGTTTGAGTTGGCGACTGTTCTTCTCCCTTCCCTCCCGAGCTATAACCTGGGGCAGGTAGCCCAGGCCCTGGATGTGCCGATTGCCCCTGGACGACATCGTGCCATGGTGGATACCGTCCTGGCTATGCAAGTTTTTCTGGCACTGCATGAGCGTTTGCAAGCAGTTGACCTGCTGCTGCTCAAAGACCTGGCAAGCCTCGATGCCCCTCGTACCTGGCCCTTGCTCGCATTCTTCCGCCAGGAGTTGTATGCCCGGCAAGAGCAGGATGGCCTGCGTGGTACACCCTTACGTGGCAGCCTGGGGGACCGCTTCGCTGCACAATTGGGCATGGACCCACGTATCTTGTCTTTTGCCATTGCGCGCCCCACGATGGTTGAACCAGATCTCCTACCTGATGTGCCGACTTCCTCTCTAGGCGCGCTAGCACGAGTGCAAACGCTGGTAGAGGTCACTCCTGAACAGGACAAGAAATCAGCGGCCAACGCATCCCCGGGAGGCTATCAGGCAGCGCATAGAGCCGTTTGCGACGCATTAGAACAGCGCACACCACTACTGCTAGAAGCGACCGTTGGCGGCGATGACTACACCTCTGTCTTACTGCCCGCCCTGGAGTGGCTCTCGAAGGCAACTCCTGGAACATTCCCTGCCAGGCGACTCGTGATTGCATGCGCCAGCCAGCAGGCTGCTCGTCGTGTGATGGAGCGCACACTGCCGCGTGTACAGGCGTTGCTCAAGAGTAACTTGCCAGTCGCATACCTTGCTGAACAGGGGGGCTATCTTTGTATCCACCGCTGGTTTGGGGCGGCCCTGCGACGCACAAGCGGAGAATTAACCGCCGAGCAGGCCCGTGGACTTGCCAAGTTAGGGCTGTGGGCACAGCAGACCCTGACAGGCGAACAGAACGAACTGACGATGTTGCCTCAGGACATCACCGCCTGGGAACGTATCTCCTCCGGCGTTGAACGTGTGCCACTGGCCGAGAGCCGTGCGGAAACCGCCTATCAACGCTGTATCTATCGTCGAAAAGGCTACTGTTTTGTCAGTAAAGCTGAAGAACGAGTCAGCGCGGCACCGATTGTGGTGACCACCCATGCAGGCTTATTTCAAGACCTGGCTCAACCTCACTCGCTGCTAACCTCCATTGAGCAGCGCCTGCTGCTCGATGCCGACTTGTTAGAAGAAGAGCATACGCGCTGGGGCGGTGCTGAACTCGATAAGACCCGCCTGCTGGGAATGCTCAACACGATTGGTACTGCATTGCCGGATGGTCGTTATCAGGGCTTGCTGGCACTCGCCGCGCCCGCCCTGCGTGAGAACGGGCCGGGGGGTCTGTCGACCACACCAACAGTAGACAAAGCCGAGCTTGATGCACGTATGCTCACCTGGTTTCAGACGCTGTACCAGGCATGCCTGGCGGTAGACTACTTCTTCAAGTCCTTAAGCCATCTGCTGGAGGAAGCTCAGCAACAGTCAGCAACAGTCGGTGGGCGAGACAAAGGCAAAAGTGACGCTGTTGGCCGTCCCTACGGTGGGCGTGGCAACGAACGTGCGGATCAGCCCTTGCGCCTGGCAGAGCAGGTGCGCAGCCTGGGAGCATGGATGGAAGTCGAACGTGCCTGGCAGCAGACAACGCAACGTCTACAGGCAGTCGTTGATCTTGTGCACGAGGCAGAAAAAATCATGTTGACCGCCCGGCGTAGTCGCCACCGGCTCGACCTGGGCGGCGGAGAGGATGACTCTGTCGCTTTGGAACTGGCTGCTGCTGCCCAGCGCTTGCTCGAACAACGGCGCTTGGGACAGCAGGCCATCGCACTAGGCGAGAGCGAGATGGTCTACTGGCTACGCATGCCGCCATCAGGGCTGCCTCCTGCGCAGCAAATGGCACAACAGCGCAATTTTGAAGCCGCTGCATCGGCTGCTCAGGTTCCTGAAAGTGTCCCTGTCCTCCATGCTCAACTTGTGCAGACCGCCGCCTTTTTGAAACGTTTCTTGCTCAAACCCGGCGTGTGCACGATTTTCGCCGGGACGGCGCTCTCCGTAGAAGGCAGTTTTTCCTTCTACCGTGGACGTTTTGGCTTAGATCACGACGCCTGTCCAGCGCTTTCCATCATCGGCACATATCACGAACAGACGTTATTATACCTGCCAGATGATGTGCCGGAGCCCAATACTCCCCAGTATCAGCGTCACCTGGAAGACGCAGTGGTGCAGCTTGCCTCGATGCTGGATGGTCAACTCGTTGTGCTCTTCACCTCGCATGCAGCCCTTCGCAGTACCTATTCAGCCGTGAAATCAGTATTAGAGGCACGCGGAATCCTGGTGTTGGGGCACGGCATCGATGGTTCGCCACGCCAACTCTGGAACATGTTCCGTGACCAGGAACGTCTCGTGTTGCTTGGCACAGGCACTTTCTGGGAGGGCCTGGATGAAATCACCCGTGCTCCGGCGTGTGTGCTGGTTACTCGTCTCCCTATGCCCGTGCTACATGATCCACCAATGGCCGCTCGCGCTGAGCATCTCTCCGATCAGCTCCATCAAGTGACAGTGCCGGTAGCAGCTCTGCGCCTGCGCCGGGCGCTCAATCGCATTGCCTGGGGTAGCTCCATGCGCAACGTCGTCGTGATGTTTGATCGTCGTGTCATCTCAAAGGAATATGGGTCTATCATCCTGCACACCCTGCCGCGCTGTTCCTTGCGCCAAAGTGGTGTATCACACATGCCCGAAACGGTTCTCGACTGGCTGACCTCTACTGGCTCCTGGGATGACAAAAGATGAATGTAGCCCGAACCAGCTTAGCATTACCCCATGGGCAACTGCAACTGCCCACCTTTTTGCCCGATGCCACGCTAGGCGTCGTGCGTTGCGTAGATAGCGTTGACCTGGAGCAGTGTGGTATTCAGGCCGTCGTCATGAACACCTTTCACCTCATGCAGCACCCTGGCTCCTCCACTGTAACAGCCCTGGGTGGGCTGCATACGATGTGCGGCTGGCGACGCCCCATCATTACCGACTCCGGCGGGTTTCAAGCCTACTCCCTCATCCGGCAAAATAACCGCTACGGGTATTTAAATGACAAGGGCATTACCTTCCAACCCGATGCCTCCTCGCGCAAATTCCATCTTACCCCCGAAAAAAGTATCCAACTGCAACTCAGCTACGGTGCTGACGTCGTGATCTGTCTCGATGACTGTACCCATGTGGACGATTCGCTGCAAACCCAGCAAGAATCGGTCAAGAGGACTGTCAATTGGGCCAGGCGTTGCAAGCACGAGTTTCAACATCTCATGCAGCAGAAGCAGATACCTCAGGAGCAGCAACCTTTCTTGTTTGCGGTCGTTCAGGGTGGAGGTTCTCGCGAATTGCGCAAACGCTGTGCCGATGAACTCCTGGAGATCGGTTTCGATGGCTTTGGCTATGGTGGCTGGCCTCTGGATAGCGAAGGGAAGCTGCTGACCGACATAGTCGCGTACACCAGGGAACTCGTGCCGCCGCAGTTCCCCATGCACGCCCTGGGCGTGGGACATCCGGCCAATGTGCTGGAATGCGCCGCCATGGGCTATGACCTCTTCGATAGCGCCATGCCTACGCGAGATGCACGCCATGGGCGACTCTACGCATTTACGATTGACCCATCCGTTCCTCTCACAAACGGGGGCCAGAAGTGGTTTACCTACCTCTACATCAACGACGATAAAATGATCAAAAACGCTGCTCCCATCTCGCCCTTCTGCGACTGTCTCTGTTGCTCAAACTACTCCATCGCTTATCTACACCATCTCTTCAAGATCAACGACGGTCTCTTTATGCGGCTCGCAACTATCCACAACCTTCGTTTTATGACCCAGCTTATGGAACGCCTGCAAGGTACACCAGCATGAGCGACGGAGAACGTAGGGGCCTGATCTCTCACGACCACCTGGACCAACTGGTTGACACGGTCCTCGCGAGCCGCAAATATAAGAGCATCAGCCAGGACTTCATCAAAAGCCTCGGTTCCCAGGAACTGGCAAAGCACCATACGCTGAAAGAAGCGATCAAAGCCACCAAGAACAAACTGCATCAAGTCGGCGGAGCGTACCTGGATGGCGAAACCTATTATCCATCCTGGCTAATGGAGCTTCGCCATGCATCGGAGCAGGAACAGCTGCGGCAAGCCTGTATGCGCATCATGACCCATCATGCATCCACCCGTGAGCGCCTCCCGCTTCTCGAACAGTTCTATACAACTCTGCTGGCCGATCTTCCACCGATCAACAGCGTCATCGATATTGCCTCTGGCCTGCATCCGCTTGCCATCCCCTGGATGCCGCTAGCCGAGCATGCGCGGTACTACGCGTACGACATATACCGGGATATGACCGACTTCTTAAACGAATTTCTCAGTGTCATCCACCTCCAGGGACATGCCCAGGCGTGCGATATAATCCAGTCGTGTCCTACGCATAAAGCGGATGTAGCCTTCATGCTCAAAGCCATCCCGTGCCTGGAACAGGTAGACAGGTCCGCTGGTCTGCGGCTGCTTGAGACCATCAACGCCGATTACGTGATCGTGTCGTTTCCGGCGCATAGCCTGGGGGGTAGAAAAAAGGCTATGGCAGCCAACTACGAGGCGCATTTTCGTGAGTTGGTGGCGCATAAGCCCTGGGCTATCGAGCGTTTTGAGTTTGCTAGCGAGTTAGTGTTTCGTATAGTCTAGTAGCGACAATATCAACAATAGATCTGACTACGCAGATGAGCTATCTCCCGGATAACAGAAAAATAGGAAAGAGCGATGTGAGGCGGCATTGCAAGCCACTTGAGATGATACTGAGTATTTGCTTATCCTGGAGATACCTCTTGACAGATGCTTTCATTCAGCGTATACTAAAAGAGTACGAACGATCGGACGTTTCCAAAAGAAAAGAGTATCTATTCTATGAGCTCAACAGCGAGCGAGAAACCTCTGTCACACGGTCGTGATGGTATCTTGCAGGCGGCCCTTCAACTCTTCAGTAAGCGAGGGTATGATGCCACGTCAATCGATGATATTCGTCGTGCGGCAGGATTTAAGTCGAAGGCGAGTCTGTATACCCACTTCAAGAGTAAGGAAGAGATTGCTTCAGCGCTCCTGCAGGATATTATAGAGCAAGAGGATCAGGTGGTGATGCAGACCTATCATCTGGCTGATCCCGAACCTCTGCATCGATTTCTGGCGATGGGGAAGGCCTTTATTACCTGGAACCTGAGTCATCCACAGGAAGCCTCTTTTTGCTTTTTGCGTGTGCAGCAGGAAGCGTTGATCCAGGGGAAACTTGCGTATATGGGTGAGCGTCCACTCTCATCGGATCTCGTCCTCTTGAAACTTATTCAAGAATTGCGTCAAGATTATCCTGTGCGCCATATTGCCGATGCTGCATTGTTGACGATGATCCTTGGTATCGTGAGCCGGGCTGCAATAGATCAGGCCGCCTTTGGAGCAGTCAATCGGGAGACACGTGTGCAACAAATCATGGAGGTTTGTATGGGAATGCTCTTTCGTGAAGCGGTACTCATTCCTGAATACTAGATGGCTCTTTTTTGCTGCAAAAAGTCCGAACGTTCGGATACGACGATAGAATATATGGATACGATACCAAGATAGAGCAGATACATCTTGGTAAAACGAGAGGAGAGACGTTATGCAAAAGGAATTCCCCGCGATAAATCGGGGGACTACGGGAATGAAGCCCAGCATCCTGATTCTGGGCGCGAGCGGCCGCACAGGCCGGTCAGTTGTGCAGGCGTTGGAAAAACAGCCGGAAGCGGTCGAGGTTGTTCTCGCGTCACGCCGCCACGATCAGGTGGATGCCTGGAAGCGAGAGGGGCAGCACGCCGTCTACCTCGATCTCGACGACGCACGAACCTTTCCGGAGGCGCTTGCCGGGATTGATCGCCTCTATCTCATGACCGGCTACACCGTAGCGATGGTGCATCAAAGTAAGACGATCGTCGATGCCGCAGCAGAGAGCGGTGTCAGTTTCATGGTGCATCTGGGGATTTTTGGCAACGGCAAGTCGACCGATCCGCATTTCGCCTGGCACGAGATGATTGAACGCTATATCGAGGGCAGCGGCGTTGCCTGGTGTCACTTGCACCCGCATTTCTTCATGGAAAATTTGCTGACCAGCTACCCCCTGCTGAATGAACGCCTGGTTTGGTTCATGGGTCAGAGGCCTGTAGGCTGGATTGCCAACGACGATCTGGCTGCGGTAGCGGCCAAAGTCCTGGCGGAAGGGCCAGCCAAGCATGCCGGTCAGAACTATTGGTTATCCACGGAAGTGATGAATGGCGTCGAGGCAGCCAGGGCACTCACCCAGGGTCTGGGTCGCGACATTGAATGCGTCGTGAGGACCCCGGATGACTTGATGGCTCTGCTGGCATCTCAATCCTTTGCGCTCCCATCTGCTTCTACCATGGAAGCCACCTACGCTGCAAGCGGGCTTGAGTGGATGCGCCAAACGTACGATGGGCGTCTGGCCTACTCGGCTATCGCTACCACCACAGTTCAGGACCTTCTTGGCAGGTCGCCGCTCGGACTGCGCCAGGACCTTCTTGGCAGGTCGCCGCTCGGACTGCGCCAATGGGCGCAGTTGCATCGCGATGCAGTGTTGGCAGCGAGCATTGCAACGGTTTGAGACCCAGAGGCATGCAGAAATGCAACTTGGACCCAGAGACGTTCAGAAATGCCACGAGAGTGGCGAAAAAGCGTTGCGACGTTTTTTCAGCTGAACGCAAGGAACTGTCTCGTGGTATGTACAAGTGGGTGAGGAAAAGCGTGTCGAGCCTCGAGGTATCGATGTGGTGACTCGAGGCGCGAAACTATGGATGAGAAGTGAGGGGAAGTGACATGCTATCTGATGGGGGTGACTTTCCTCGATTCTCCTAGTATACTATTACACATGCCAAAGGCGTTGACCTCCGCCTCAAGCGCACCCGTCAGCTCTTGCAGCAGGGGCTGGCGCGTCTCATCCCTGATTTCTTGCTGGAGTGAGGAGAGCCAAAGAAATGATTGTTGTAATCGATTTCTGTTTTTTTGGGGAGTGCTATGTGCTTAAATAGGCCTGAAGGACGGTGTAATGAGCTCCCCGAGAAAGTTTTTTTACGAAGAGATTTGACAATTTTATTGTAATCGATTATAATGCATATAAAGACAACGGCAAGGTGATTTTTGCAAAGTGACCGCCACGAGCGGTGGAAGGATAGGCTCATGAATATGCAAGCTTCCTCTCAGCCGAACCAAATGCTCGGCGGATTGCCTTACAAATGGACGGTCGTGATCGTGGTCGTCTTCGGGGTCTTTATGAGCGTCCTGGATACCACCATCGTCAACATTGCCATCCCACGTCTGCAAACCGACTTTGGCGCGCCACTGGACAGCGTCCAGTGGGTGTCTACCGGCTATACACTGGCCCAAGCAGTGGCGATCCCACTCACCCCGTTCTTGTCAGAGTTTCTGGGACTCAAACGCTTCTATCTGTTGGCCCTGGCACTCTTTACGCTGGGCTCTGCCCTCTGCGGCCTTGCCTGGAGCCTGCCGGTGCTGATCTTCTTCCGCATCTTGCAGGGGGTGGGCGGTGCACCGCTGCTGCCACTGTCCTTCAACCTGCTCTTTCGCGAGTTTCCCCCGCTGGAGCGCGGGGCTGCCAGCGGCGTGCTGGGCATTCCGGTCCTGCTGGCGCCCGCTCTGGGCCCGACCATTGGGGGCTACATCGTGACCTACATTGGCTGGCCCTTGATCTTCTACATCAACGTCCCCATTGGCATCGTGGGCTTCTTCATGGCCTTTGTCCTCTTGCGTGAGTACCCGCATGGGGGCAATCGCTACTTTGATCTTCTGGGCTTCGTCTTCTCATCGGCAGGGTTGAGCGCCGTCATCTACGCCCTCTCGGATGTCAGTACCGATGGCTGGGGCTCCACAAAAGTGTTGGGCTTTCTGACCGCTGGCATCGTCTGCTTAGCCATCTTTGTGGTCACCGAGTTGGTGACCGCCAGCCGCGGCAGGGATCCTCTGCTGAATATCCGTCTCTTTGCTAACGCGACCTTCACTATCGGCAACCTGTCCTACGTGCTGGTCACCATCGCCCTCTTCGGAGGTCTGTTTCTCGTTCCGATCTACCTGCAAAACCTGCGCGCCCAGACCGCCTACGAGGCAGGGGTGATCCTGCTGCCACAGGCTTTTGCCTCGATGGTCGCGGTCTTAGTCGGAGGACGGCTGGTCGACAGGATCGGCGTGAAGGCGGTGGTCATTCCAGGCCTGCTCATCATGGCCTTCGCCTTCTGGCGCCTCTCGTTCGTCTCGCTCTACACGCCTTTCTCGCAGTACCAGCTGCTGCTGATCCTGCGTGGGTTTGGACTGGGACTCTCCGTACAGCCGCTCACCATTGCAATCGTCTCGGACATTAAACCGAAGGATTTGTCGCAGGCGACCTCGCTCAACTCGGTGATACGCTCGGTTGCTGGTTCGATCGGGGTGGCAGTGCTCTCAGCAATGGTCCAGACCCAAACCAAGGTCCACTACGACCACCTGGCCGAACAGGTCACGGCAACCACCCCAACGGGGCAGCTGATCCTGCAACTGCAGGCATCCTTTGGGCCACGGGCTGTCAGCCCCCAGGCCGCCACAGCCGCCGCCATCCAGACGATCATTAACCAGCTGATGGGCCAGGCCAATCTGCTGGGCATTAACGATTCTTTTTTATTCACCCTGGCCATCGCCATGGCGGCTCTCGTCCTGGTATTGCTGATCCCTATACGTCCACAACCAAAGGGGGAGGCAAAACCGGTGCTCACGGAATAGTCGCCTTGATGAGGGAGCAGCTTGCGGGCCGAGATGCAGGAGTCCCAAGCAGTCACGGAGGCTCTGAACCCACTCATTGCCGACCTCTTCGCCCTCTACGTAAAGTTCATGGAGGAAAAAGAAGTCACTGCGGAACCACCACCCGTAACTGCTTATCGGCCATACGAACATGGATAGGTGTTTGACCTCGCACCTCACCATCCAGCGTGACATCCCGAGGGTCAGCGTTTGTCGTGATCGTCACTCCTTGTGCTTGTACGTGATGGATGCCGGGGATACCGCTCAGCTCCGCGGCGCGAAGTGAGGAAGGGTACTCTTGCTCATTTGATGGCGACGCTGGCTGTTGTGGTCCGTTGCCGAAGAGACGGGCTAAGCCTGCTGTAAGTGCGCCTACCTCTACCTCCTCTATGACCACAATATCGAGTAAACGGTCACTGAGGCTTGCCCCAGGAACTGCAAGCTGCCATTGACCACCAAAGATAGGGGCATTGATTACCGTGACTTGTAATGCATGGCAGCGCAGGATTATTGGTTGATCCACTGGCGCAGGCGATGCTGGCTGGTGGGGCTGCGTGAAAGGATGTGTATGCGGGACGAAGAGTTCTTCAAAGAGCAGCTCTACATCTAATGCCTCGTGGTTTCTCAGCACCTCTACGGCGGCGAGAGGATACGTCAGATGGCCAAAACGCTGGCGCGTCACCACATTGGTTGCGATACGTGCAAACTGAACATTCAGCCCGACCGCTAACGCATGAGCAAAGAAACCCTGCCGTTGCGCATGCACATGTGCGAGGACGGGGGCTCTCGCCGTGGGGCTGGCAAGGTGTGGGGCCTGCTCTGCTGGCTGGGCTACACCAATATCCACCGCCTGTTCTCTGCCCTGGGCAATCACTGCGACTGCCTGGTGCAAGTCCTGGGGAATACGCAAGGATCGTGCGATATCGTTGGCTGTGCCAAGAGGCAGTATGCCCAGGGGCAGGTCACTTTCGGCGATATGGGTAATGACACCACCTACTACCCCATCACCCCCTGCTGCAATCGCCAGCGTCGCACCGTGCTCCTGCCAGTTTGCTCCTTGTGGAGGCAGGGTATCCAGTTCGCTGATAGGAATGGCCTGGTCAATCTCAATGCCGCTCGTTTGCAACTGCGTCAAGGCCTGTGACAATTCGCTAGAGCGACCTGAATGCGGGCTATGGATAACAATTGCGCGTGGTGGTCTTTGCATATTCGCCTCCAATTCGCGATGTTACATAAACAGACGTAATGGGGACAGGATCCGTTCGCTCAGCATACTATACCAGGGACGGCTCAGCCATTGCTCACGGGTCAATTCAATGGCGTTCGTGCTGTCGCATTCAAAAAGCTCTTCCATTTGATGGGCTAGCGCTTCGCTGTAGATCTCGGCGTTGATCTCATAATTGCCCACGGAACTGAGGCGATCCAGGTTGGCCGTTCCGATGGTTGACCACTGGCCATCAATGGTGCAGGTTTTAGCATGCAGCATATGGCGGTAACCGAAGATGCGGATGCCTGCTTGTAGACAATCGGTAAAGTAGCCACGTGTGAGCCAATCGACGACCACATGGTTGGAAATCCACGGTACCAGCACACGCACATCGACGCCACGTCCCGCCGCAGCCTTCAGTGCGTCGAGCAAGACGCTATCGGGCACAAAGTAGGCATTGCTCAGCCGGATACTGTGTTCTGCGCGGTCAATGGCTTCGATGTACATGTCGCGGATGGGGAACGTCAGCCGCAAGGCGTTGGTTCCGCGGAAGTTGATCAGCGGGTTGAAGTGACGAGGGTGATGCCGTGTAATGGGTGCCTGGCCGGAGGTGTGCGTATTCCAGAAATCGATGAAGGATTGAGCCAGGTCGGCTGCTGCAGGGCCTTTAACGCGCACATGCGTATCTCGCCAGCTGGTTGCGTAGAGGCTCCCCAGGTTATAACCACCGATGAAGCTGGTGTAGCCATCCACGATCAGCAGCTTACGATGGTCCAGTGCGTAGCGCCGCAGGTCAAGTATGTGCCAGGGACGGTGTATCGACTGGTAAGCCAGCACATGCACGTTTTGCGGAAAGATTTTGAATTTATGCGGCACCACCGTATTACCAAAGCTGTCGAAGATCACATAGACTTCCACCCCCTGAGCGGCCTTGGCAGCCAGATGATCTTTGAACGCCTGGCCGACAGCATCATCTTTCCAAATGTAGGTTTCCAGGTAGATACTCTCCTGAGCGGCATCGATAGCAGCTAGCATGGCATCGTAAAGGTCGCGTCCATAATTGTATAACTGTACCTTGTCCTTGCCAACCTGCACTTCGCTCATGTGTGGGTGGGGGAAACTGCCGTGTTGAGATCGCTTGCGTAGCGCCGAGACAGTCTGGAGAATGATCACGGTAATAGCTTGCACTGCAATGAGCACGCCTATTGCCTTTAGCAAGATTCCCACGAGAGAGAAGCGCCGCAATCGCTGTAATGCACGCGATGGTTTCATTTGAGACGTTGTCATGATTCCGAATTCCTCACACTTCTAAGGGCTGAAACGCCGAGTGACTATGCTCTCTAGAGGATACTCTGTTTATTCTGTTTAGGCAAGTATCTACGAACACACATGGTCAATGGCCCTGAATGCTCGCGACAGCAAAATTTCCCGTAACTGCTCAGGACTCCTCACCACCTTCGGTGGTTCGCAAGAGTTTTTTGCTGCGGGCTTGGCAGCCGCAGGCTGCCAAGCCCGCAGCAAAAGAGACGCGAGCCGCTGTAGGTAGAGTGCCGATTGATCTCGTAGTGTAGCCCACCGATTTATCGAGCACGTCACGTGCGGTGAGGAATCAGGCCCCTGAGGAGTTACAAGTTTCCTATGAGCCACCCACAAAGGTTAACGTCGATGTTATGACTCGTTTGCAATAGTGTGCGAGTCGAGAGCGCAGAAAAGAGGACACCGACATGAAGTGGAAACATCAGCATCGAGTAAGGAAAAAGCTACAACAAGTGGCTCATCTTTGGGCCATGTTTGGCGTGCTTGCCCTTCTTTTTGTAGCATGCGGTACTTCTGTGAGCGCTACCGAGATAGCGTCTATTCAGCTCGTGTCTACTCCTACCGTAGGCTCTGCCCCTACCGCAGCAGGCTCGCCTATGGTAGCCTCGGGTGATTGGTCGAGCTACCTGTTGGACGGTGGACATAGTAGCTTTAATAAAGCCGAGACCATCATCACAGCGACGACAGCACCTATGCTGAAGCAACATTGGATGTATCATGCCGCAGAGGGCATCTCTGTCCAACCAGTAGAAGCCAACGGCATGATCTATTGGGGTTCGTGGGATGGGCTAGAACATGCCATGGACGTGAAAGGGAATCAGGTCTGGGCAACCAATTTAGGCACCACTGGTGGATGTATACGTACGGTTGGGGTGGCTGGCACGGCAACAGTTGCTTCCGTCACAATTGGTGGGACAAGGACGTCAGTCGTCTTTGTCGGTGGAGGGAGAGCCAATTTCTATGCGCTGAATGCCGCCAATGGAAAAACTATCTGGCGGGCCTCGCTGGGTGTCTCTCCGTCTCAGTTCATCTGGAGTTCGCCGATCTTCTACCACGGCAGCGTGTATATCGGCATGGCATCTTTTGCCGATTGTCCAACAGTGCAGGGGCAACTGATCCAGATGAATGCCCGGACCGGTGCTATTCAACATATCTTCAACGTGGTGCCTGCCGGTTGTCAAGGTGGTGCCGTGTGGAGCTCGCCGGCCGTTGATGAGAGCACCGGCGACATGTACTTCGCCACAGGCAATCCTGATACCTGCTCAGCTCCAGAACCATATGCGACTGCCATCATCGAACTACATGCCTCAAACCTGGCGTTTGTGGGTGCCTGGCAAGTGCCCCCGGCTCAGTCAGTGGATGATAGCGACTTTGGATCAGCGCCTATCCTATTTACTGCAACCATCAAAGGCGTCCCACGTTCATTGGTAGGCGTTGCGCACAAAAATGGCAGGTATTATGCCTTTGCTCGCGGGGCTCTGGGTAAGGGACCGGTGTGGACGCGGAAAATAGCGCGGGGCGGAGGCTGTCCAGAGTGTGGAAAGGGCAGTATTGCACCCAGCGCCTGGGATGGCAGCACGCTCTACGTAGCCGGCGGTCGCACTGCCATCAATGGCGTCAAATGCAAGGGGAGCGTACGAGCACTCGACCCGGCCACAGGCGCTTTCCTGTGGGAGCATTGCTTCGTGAATGGGCCAGTGCTCGCCCCCGTCACAGCAGTGCCAGGCGTGATTGTGGCCGAAGGAGGTCCCGACCTGGTTATGCTCAATGCAACCTCTGGACAGGTGCTCTTTTCCTTTAGCGATTCCCACAAAGGTTCGGTCTTCTACGGTGCTGCTTCTATCTCGAATGGCGTACTCTACGTAGGAAACTTCGATGGAAATTTTTATGCCTTCGGGCTTTGATGTTCATACATCAGAGTCCAAAGTAACTATTCAGGACTCCTCGTCGCCTGCGGCGACTCGCTCATGTTGGTGGTGGATGCAGACTGTGCCGACGCCGTCGGCACAGTCTGCATCCACCACAGAACCTCTGCGAGCTGCCGGAGCCAGTGAGGAGTCTCGAAGAGAAGTGACCTAAGTAGTTACAGTCCAAAGGCGTAAAGGTTGTCGTCAAAACTCCCTACATACAGTACCCCATTTGAGATAGATGATCCACCATAGAAAGGTGCACTCCTGTTGGCGTCCTTGTAGACGAAGAGTGTCTTTCCTGTGACTGCATTGATCAGCAGCACTGCAAAGCCTTCCTCAACCACTACTACACCTGGCACCGCTGTAACAGGCGCGAGTACTGGTCCGTCCGTCAGACAGTGCTCCCACAGGAAAGCTCCCGTGGCGGGATTGAGCGCTCGTACGCTCCCCTTGCATGTGGCACCATGGATGGTCGTGTTGCCGCCGGCAACGTAGAGCCTGCTACCATCCCAGGCGCCAGGTGAGATGCTGCCTTCTCCTTTCGTCGGATCACTTCCTCCTAGCGCGACTATAGCTCGCCACACGGGTCCCTTGCCCAGTGCCCCACGAAGAAAAGCATAATATATGCCATTTTTGTGTGCGGCGCCTACCAATGAACGTGGGACACCTTTGATGGTGGCAGTGAACAGCGTCGGCGAGGCTCCGAAGTCGCTATCGATGACCCACTCACTATATGGGAGCTGCCAGAACGTCACGAGCGCCAGGTTTGCTGCGCTTAGTTCGATAATCGCGCTCACGTAGATTTCTGTCGTCCAGCATCTATCAGGACTACCTGTGGTTATGTACAGTTTGCCGGTGCTAGTATCAATCGTGGGCGAACTCCATATGCCGCCTCCTATACAGCCATTAGGCACTACCTTGAAGGTGTGCTGTATGCTACCCGTTGCAGCGTTGAGTTGGTAGAGTTGCCCCTGCACTGCCGGGCAGGCGCCGAGAGATGCGATACCGATATAAACACTTCCCTTGTAGACAAGGGGCGAGCCCCAGATAAAGTGGCTCGGTGATGAACCTAACGAGATTTTCCATAGAACTTTCCCGCTCAGGGCGTCCAGTGCATAAAAGTGGGCATCACCTCCACCGACAAAAACTAGCGCTGTTGTCTGCCCATGGATTGCCACTGAGGCTACTGTTGCCGTGCTGGCCACGCCAACAGAGGCAAGACTACAGTCGGGGTCTCTCGTCTTGCCCAGATTGGTTGTCCAGAGTGGTGTACCATCCAGGTTCGTGGCACGCTCATACCCATCCCATGAACCCCAATAGATTATGCCGTTGGCCTCCACCGGCTGCGCGGAAATAGGACCCTTTGCATGAAACATCCAGTGGAGCTTCAGATTGGCTGCGGTTGTTGGGTTGATGATGGTCTCAGCTCCGTTGAAGCCATTACGCCCATTGTTCGATAAATAGCCTGACCAGTCGGCGGGAGCTGGATTGGCAGTCAGCGTGGCCTGTACCAGGGAGCCGCGTGTTGCGAAAAGCGCGACCAGGAACCCCGTCAAGATCCAAAAAAATACCTGGTATTGTATAGACTTCCCTACCCCGTACTTCTGCTTTGACTTCATAAAAATCCTTTCTTTCTTTCTTCATAACTCTTCAGTCTTCTCGCCGTAGTGTAGCCCACACGATAAATCGGTGGGCTACACTACGGCGACTCGCCCATTCCCAAACTCCTACGAACTGCCGGAGGCAGTCTGGTGTTGCTCTCATAACAGGCGTAAAGAGAACCATCGATGTAGCTCTTTTGCCATTACTGAACCTGACGATCGAAAGAAATGGAGTAAGATAGGAAAAAGTGGTCATTCTGCTAGCTATTTCGCGATGCGCCCCAGTCCAGTCTCCTGTGCACCCACCGCAAGCTGACGTACGAGATCGTCGCCAAAGGCGAGAGAGATGGTGAAAAGGCAGTCGCTGGGGCTGTTATTAACAGCCCCGCTGTACTCACTCAGCGGAGGAGCATAGCCAGACTGATCGTTGGCCATGCCAAAGAAGAAATATATGGAGGCGTAGACCTGTCGGCGCAGGGCGAAGAGCAACAGGCAGACAGCAACAACACGTAACACACAGTCCCGCAGACGCCTCGGGCGAGGTACTGCTCTAGATGCAGGTATCGAGTCTGTCACGGCGGTCCCCGTTGCTCAGAGAGGAGAATCACCCATATGTGAGCAAAGCCAGTACAACGAACGACCTACACAGCTTGTTTCAACAGCCTCGTCAATGTAGCCACCGTATCATAACGCCGATAGGACGGCATCAGATATACGCCCTGGATCAGGCTGCGTGCCTGCGTTAACAATTCCTGCGCCTGCCTCAGGCCTTCCTCGTGACTACGCTCACCGGCAGCTCGCATGCGGGCGCGCACCTCATCGGGAATGGTGATGCCAGGAACCTCGTTGTGTAAGAACTCGGCATGACGTGAGCTGTCCAGGGGAATACAGCCGAGCACAATGGGAATGGGCGGTTTCCCTACACGTTCCAGGAAGCTTGTCAACCGGGTGATCTCGTAAATGGGCTGGGTCATGATAAATTGCGCCCCGGCATTGATCTTCTGCCAATACTTCTCAATCTCTTTCTCGGTCTGCTCATCGGTCATGTTCAGGTTGAGCGCCGCGCCGATGTGGAAAGATGCCTGGGCACCGATGGATGATCCTGCCGCATCGTGTCCTTCGTTCATGCCCCGTATGACGCGGATCAGCCCCACCGAGTCCACGTCCCATACCCCTGTGGTGTTGGGATAATCACCCACGTGCAGCGGATCGCCCGTCAGCGCCAGGATATTGCGTATTCCCAGGGCATGTGCACCCAGGAGTTCGGATTGCAGTGCCATCAGATTGCGGTCCCGTGAAGTAAAATGGATGATAGTCTCCATGCCCAGGTGATCCTGAATTAAGCGTGCCAGGCCCATGCAACTCATGCGTACACGTGCCATGGGACTATCAGCGATGTTGATACAATCAGCGCCTGCCTGCTGCATCATTGTCGCGCCCGCGAGAATCTTGGCAGGGTTCAGACCCTTGGGCGGGTCAAGCTCGACACTGACGACGAACTCGCCTGCTGCCAACTTCTCTTGCAGGCGTGTCATAGAGCCTTGTCGCGGGAGAATCACCTCTTCCTCAATTGGCCTGACGTATGCCACTCGCCCGTTAGTAGGCTTTGGCTGGGTGACCTCTTGAGGAATGGCAGCGCTGAACTGGCGCGGCAGGCCGTATTGCTCGTCGAGCGCTTTGCGCATGGCCGCGATATGGTGCGGTGTTGTGCCGCAGCAGCCGCCGATCAGTTGCACACCGGCTCGTGCAAAACGCAGCGTATATTCTGCAAAGTAATCGGGGGTAGCCATATAGAGAAATCGATTGCCAACACGGGTGGGCAGACCGGCATTGGGTTGTGCAGAAAACAGGTATGGCCCTGTGCTGGTGGTGTCTCCTTGCTGTTTGACCGAGGTGATAATCTCTTGCAGGACATCCAACGTGGCGGATGGCCCTACGCTACAATTCGCACCCATGACCGCGACGCCCAAATCGCTCAGCACGGTTGCCACTCTCGTCGCCGATTGCCCGGAGAGTGTGTGACCGTCCTCATCGAAGCTCATCTGAGCGACGATGGGGAGGCCTCCCACCTCTTGTGCTGCTAAAACAGCCTGGCGCAGTTCTGCGAGACTGGAGAATGTTTCAAGGATGAGCAAGTCGGCCCCGCCATCTTGCAGCGCCTCAATCTGCTCGCGGAAAATAGCTCGTAGCTCGCTCAGACGATGTTCATCGGGGGCTTGCAGAGGGCGCCCGCTGGGACCAACTGCTCCGGCGATAAAAGCAGGATGGCCCGCTATCTCGCGCGCTTCGAGTGCCAGGCGCACGGCACGGAAGTTGATCTCGCGTACGCGCTCACCCAGATTATAGGCTTCGAGCTTCGCCTGGTTCGCGCCAAAGGTGTTGGTTTCGATGATCTGTGCACCGGCGCTAATGTACTCGCGGTGAATGTTCTGAATCAGCTCTGGCTGTGTCAGATTGAGTGCGTCAAAGCACTGTTCATAGGGCACGCCGCGTGCATACAGGAGCGACCCCATCGCGCCATCACACAGCACGGGGTGACTTTGCAGTTGTTCAAGTAACGTCATGCTTCTCCCATCCAATAAGATATTTGGGGTTTTCTAGAATCTCCGCCTTTGATGATATTATACCTTATTTGGGAGGGTGATAGCGTATCCGTTACTATAGCCTAGAGACACTCTTCTCTGCTATACTTGTTTATATATCGTAACTATTCAACCACTCCTTGGGTGACCACCGTATCGAGCACCCTGTCTGGGGACAGGTTAGGGAGACCACGTGACGTGCTGGATAAATCGGCACTCTACTGCGGTCACCCAAAGGGTGGTGGGGCTTAGAAAGGTATACGGCATGCGCGGGAATCCTACGAAGACGATGAGTGTCATGAATCGAGTGAGTACTGAGCGGTAGCCTGTGCAACGCATCGCGAGTTCTCAACAGCCTCTGATCGTGGCAGTCTGCGGTGATAGTGGGTCGGGAAAAACCACGCTGACCGACGGTATGGTGCGCGTCTTTGGGCAAGAGCGTATCACACATATCTGTCTGGATGATTACCATACGCTTGATCGAGCGGCTCGTCTGCGGGCTGGTATCACACCATTGCACCCCTATGCCAATAACTTTGCCTTAATGACGGAGCATATACGTTGTCTTGCCCATGGTCAGGCAGTGGTCAAGCCCGTCTATAATCACAAAACGGGGACCTTTGCCGCTCCCCAGGAGGTGCATCCTGCCGAGATCGTGATTGTGCATGGGCTGCATCCCTTGTACACGGAGGAGCTGCGCAGCCTGGCGCATGTACGTATCTATCTCGACCCTGAGCCCGCGCTGCGCTACCAATGGAAGATCATACGCGATAGCACCTCCCGTGGCTACACCGTTGAGCAGGTCTACCAGGAGATCGCGGCCCGTGAACACGATAGTCATCTCTACATCCATCCGCAGAAGCAATTTGCCGATATTATTATCCGCTTCTCACGCACCAGCTTGTATTGCCGCACAGGTGATCCAGCGCACCTGGATGTGCGTTTGATCGAGGCGAAGCACACCCCCAAGATTGATCTCACCGACGTGCTAGAAGTCTCGCAAAACGGCCTGAAACCAACCTTACGCTTCACTGAAGAAGAGTATGAAGGAACACTCTGTGATGTGCTGGAGATCGGTGGCGACATCAGCCATGCGAAGGCGTGTGAACTCGAAGACCGTATCTGGGCACATATGGAAGAGGCCAGCCACCTGCGTCCAGACCGCCTGGACTTGCTGGGCCTCTTCCATGTCGGCAATCAGTTGCGCCAGAGCGACCCCCTGGCTTTGACCCAACTGATTATGCTCTATCACGTGGTGTGTGCTCAGAATAGGATGGGTTCGGGTGGGGATACGGGAGAGTAGCTTTCAAGTAGAGACTGCCGAAGCCTTCAAACGCGAGGCACTGTTGCTGGCGAAGCTGTTCCATAGCTAATCCAGTCATTCGGGGATGCCGCGTTCATGATGGGAAGCGAAGTGGGGTGTTTGTTTGGCAACAAGGGCAGGGGACACTAGAGGACTGCGACATCTTCGGCAATGCCTACGCGGGAGTGGAGAGCAGAACAGGAGGCAATCCCTTTATTCAGAGGTGCCGGATAAATCGCAACGGGTACGAGGCTATCTGGGTCCATGACAAAGGGCAGGGAACGGTAGAGAATTGCGATTTGACGGGTAACACACGTGGAGCGTGGGACATTGGTTTTGGCTGGCACGTGCGTCGCAGCGGTAACAAGGAATGATGGCTCTATCACGTTATCATCGGCAAGCAGCACCAGAACAAGAACAAGCCTCGCTACTGAGCGTAAGGCACAACGAAAGGAAAAGTATTCATGTTTCCCTCGCTTTCCCCCGCAGTCCAGCAAGAATTAGAGCATCTGGCTCAATCCTACGGCCAGCCGCTGGTGCGTAGCGTCGAGTTAACAAGCAACTATCGCTTTGATCCGCTCAAGAGGGCATTTCATAACTGGGAATCCTCCCAAAGATGAGCTAAGACGCGTTTGGGAGAACGAATGAGATCAGGACGGTGAGCTTGCCAAGCGGCCAAGGCGACCATGATGGAAGCGGTATAGGTCAAGGCGACCTGCGAGACAATGGCAGACCAGCCAGAGAAAGGAGGGCGTTGGAGGCGAAAAAAGAGGAAGACGCGGCCAAAGAAGCGTTCGATGGAGGACCGCTTTCCCAATTCTTGCTTGGTCCAGGTCGGTGGCAAGCAGGAGCGGTTCTTCTGTCGTTTGGGGTTCCAGGGCACGACGGCAATGGCTCCCAGCGTGGCATGGATCCAGTGGATCAGTTGCAGTCCCCAATAGGCAGCATCTAGCCGGATGATGCGAGGGCGGATCTGGTAGAGGCGCACTGCCAATTCAAGCAAGGGACGGGCAAAAGGGCCATCATGGGCATTGGCTGGCCAGACCAGGAAGTGCACGGGCAAGCCGGAACCACGACAGAGCAGCGTATGCACGCGATAGCCCCGCAAGAGCGGACGCGGATGGTGAGCGGGCGCGTGCCCCACAGCAGCATCGGGATCGGCTCGACGCCACGCCAAGATAGGGGCGCTATCGATGATGAGATCGCGGGCTCCGATCAGGCGGCAGCGCACGGCTCGGCACACCGTGAGCACAAAGAGAGACTCAAAGAGCGGGGCTCCTGCCGCTTGCCAGCGTTTGCAGAGTTGGGAAGGACTGGGAATGCGTGGCTGGCCATCGTCCCCCAGAGGCAAGCCACAGGCCAAGGCCAACGCAGACCAGTTCGTGAGCCAGTCATGCACGTCCTGGTAGGACAGCCGCCACAGGGTTTTTAGTAAGGCGATCAGCAGCAAGGATTCCTCGCTGTAGGTGCGTGGAGAACCGCCTGGGCCGGATGCCGCAAGGGCGGCGGACAGCGCCGATGCGCCAACTGCACGGCCAAGCGGCACAACGCCAGCAGGTGTAAGGTCTGGATCAGGGTGAGGGCATTGATGTGCAAGGCACGAGCACGCTGAGCTTGCGCTTGGACTTGAGCACGGGCGTATGATGGGGGTGGGATCGGTGCCTGTTCATTGCAAGTACTAGGCATCATCGACTGACTCCTTTCACGAGGGAGCTAGCCTCGTCTGGAGTCAGTTTACCCTACTTTTGACAGTTAGGAAATGCCCTC
>WNFT01001683.1_pt1 | contig 23873 bp, 17 predicted proteins | sample 5400191 | NCBI WGS metagenome assembly WNFT01 (sample SAMN13153359, study PRJNA577476) | soil metagenome | isolation source: 80 cm saprolite under Madrone tree | place: USA:California | collected 2016-06-14 | reverse complement strand
AAAGGACCAATTTTGATGCTAGCACGGCAGGATGAGCGACGCGGAAAGAGTGCAACCCAGAGTGCGCAAAAAGTTCGCTAGCCCTGAGAACGGGTCCTCGAGGATGAGATTGATGCCATTGCAACTGAAAAAACTGGCGCTTCGTTATCCAGTTTTTTTCTTGTGCATCGGCGTGCAATGGCTATTCTGTGAGGAGCCCCGGGGTTTGAGAGCCGGGGAGCGAGAGAAACCATCCGGAACGATTCTTGTGGACGACAACTTGACTGATGAAAAAACTGCCGTGGCAGCTCGAATGACCGAATTGACCGATGCCGAGGGATTCCCAAGACCATCTTCCTGGGAGCTTGCGGCGCCACTACGCTTCGACGCTGATTGGCAAGGTAGAAGCGCCGATCCCGAAAGGGAGACGGAAGTACGATTACTCTGGACTCAGGGAGCACTCTTTCTGCGATTCCGCGCGAAATATCGCGTCATCACAGTTTTCTCTGATGCTGGGCCAGATGGGCGCCGCGACCAGCTCTGGGACCGGGACGTCGCGGAGGTTTTCCTTCAGCCTGACCCGTCGCAGCTCCGCCGTTACAAAGAATTCGAAGTCAGCCCCAATGGTTTTTGGATCGATCTGGACATTGGATCGGGGCAGAAACACGATTTGAAGAGCGGGTTGCGGCGCCGCGTCATTTTGAATGAAGCCGCTAAGACCTGGGTCGCGGAGATGGCGCTACCGATGAACTGCCTGGTTGATCACTTCGATCCCGCAGCCAGGTGGAAAGTGAATTTTTACCGCGTCGAAGGAGCTACCGAACCGCGATTTTATTCCGCCTGGCAACCCACACGAACACCAGCGCCCAATTTCCACGTTCCGGAAGCGTTTGGGGAATTGGTGTTTGCAGCATCCGCTTTGCCGCGAAAGTAGCAAAATTTCCCCAGCCGGGAAAGCAGATCGGAGCTGGCTTCGCTCCTGTATTTTCCTTATGCTTTCCCCGTGAATAGAAAGCCCCGGTATTTTCGCCATTTTGCGGCGGAGCATTTACTCCGCGCCTTTTTGCTGGTTCTGTTTGCTACCGTATTTGGTGGCGGCGACTCGGTCCTGCAGGCAGGTGCGCAGCAGAAGGCCACCGAGGCCGCTATTGCCGTCACAAAGGTCGAGCCTCCAAATTGGTGGGTAGGACTCACGCCGGAAGTAATGCTGCTGCTTTCCGGGCACGACCTGGAAGCGACGCACGTCGGGTGCAATCTGGAAACGCTAAGTGTCTCGCACACGCAGGCTACGGCGGGCGGGAAGTATCTTTTCATCTGGCTGAAGATGGGGGCGGACACGAAGTCTGGAACTGCCGTCTGCCGGATTACCGCGCCAAAGGGGACAACGTCTTTCGAACTGCCTGATGTACCTGATTATGCCGGACCGCTTCGCGAACGGCGATCCGACGAATGATGAGCCCGTGGAAGCACCCGGCTCGCACGACCGCACAAAGCCGAGGGCTTATCACGGTGGGGACCTGCTGGGGATTCAGAATCACTTGACGTATCTAAAAGATCTCGGCGTAACTACGCTGTGGCTGACGCCGATCGTGAAGAACGGTGCTACTCAGGACTACCACGGATACGGCGCCGTGGACCTCTATGCGGTTGATCCGCATCTCGGTGCGCTGAAGGATTACCAGAACCTGGTGGTAGCGGCGCACAAACAAGGTATGAAGATTTTTTTCGACGCAGTGCCGAACCATGTGGGCCCGAAACATCCATGGATTTCGAATCCACCTTTGCCTGATTGGTTTCACGGCACGCTACAACATCACCTGGATTCATTTTCACCGTTCAAAGCAAGTTTTTACGGCAAGGCGGACGGCCAGGCTGCTGCGAACGATCCGTTCGAATCGCTGATCGATCCGCACGCGCCGGTGCGCATGAAGCGAAATTTTACGGAAGGATGGTTCTTTGGAATACTGCCGGACATGAACACGGAAAATCCAATGGTGGAGCAATATCTCTTGCAGAACAGCATCTGGTGGACGGAAATATCCGGGCTGGACGGCTACAGGGTAGATACGTTTCCGTACGTTGGGCGAAAGTTCTGGACCAACTGGCATGCGGGATTGCGCCGGATTTATCCATATCTGACCACGATTGGCGAAGTGTTTCATCCCGATCCGAGCGTGACTTCATTTTTTGTGGGAGGAGTGCGGCGCTACGACGGCATCGATAGCGGACTCTCCACGGTCTTCGATTTCCCGATGTTCTTCACGCTGCGCGATGTTCTGCTGCGAAATGCTCCGGTTGGCCGCATCGCGGATATGCTGCGTCACGATTCTTTGTATCCACGCCCCGATGCGCTCGTTCCGTTTTTCGCGAACCACGACGTGCCACGTTTCGCGAGCGCGGAGGGCAGCTCTCCCGCAAAGCTGAAGCTGGCGTTCGGACTCACGCTCACGCTGCGCGGCATTCCGGAAATTTATTACGGCGACGAGGTCGGGATGCCGGGAGGCGGCGACCCAGACAACCGGCGCGATTTCCCCGGCGGATGGATTGGAGATTCGAACGATGCATTCACACAATCCGGGCGAACGCGCAACCAGCAGGAGATTTTCGCTTACGTGCGGGCGCTGCTCCGGCTTCGTCGCGAACACGCCGCGCTGCGCACCGGCAAGCTATGGCATATGGCGTCCGACGAATCTTCTTATGTTTTTGCGCGCGAGACAGAGGAAGAACGGATTGTCATTGCGTTCAACAATGTGGGTCAGGAGCGAGAGTTGCGCATTCCGTTGGCGGACACTCCGGCGCAAAGGGCGGCAGAAATTGCGCTTCTCTTCGGAGAGGCAAAGGCGGAAGTTGCGGGAGGCGAAATCCGAGTCACGATGCCAGCGCAATCTCTCTCTATCTTTTTGCTGAATTGAGCTGGGGCAGAGGCGCCCTTAGAAAGCGACTCGCACGGTCCAATTATTCACCGCTTCAGGAATGGCCAGCGTGACGGAGTGTGTCTGGCTGTCGTAGCGCCATTCGTGATTGACGTCCGCGCCGATGCGAACTTCCTTTGGGGCTGATGCGACACCGTACAATTTTAATTCGGCGCTCTTCCACCACGCCTGAAAGCCATTTTTGCGAATGGCGCTGGTCACCGTCACTAGATTTGATGAAACCTGGCAAGAATAACGAGCGCGCAGAATCTCTTCCCTCTGATAAGCAAACGTGTGGCCGTCATCCTGATAGAGCGATCCGCCACACTCGCTGGCGGAGGCGCTGGAAGGAAGATAGAGGCGTAGTTCAAGCGGCCCATTGGGCTTCTCGCCGGTGTACTGCACCAGAGGCTGCATAGGCACGATGGCGCCGGCCCGAACGTAGAGTGGCACTTCGTCAATGCGCGGATGAAGGTTGATCTGGTCTTTGTTGGTGTGCTTTTCCATGGTCCAAAAGTCGTACCATTCGCCGGGAGGCAGAAACACTCCCTGGGCATCCGTCGATTCGGAAACGACCGGAGCCACGAAGAGATCGGGGCCGAAAAGAAAATCGCGATCGTCGCCATAAAATTCCTCCGCGTGGGGATACTCAAGGAAAACGGGGCGCATGAGAGGAATTCCGGTGCGGGTCGTTTCTTCCGTGACGGTATAGATGTAGGGCAACAGCCTGTAGCGCAGCTCGATGTATTTCCGGCGAATCGCTTCCTGCTCCGGGCCGTTGACCCAGGGTTCGTGATCGGCGGTGCCTTTCGCAGCGTGATTGCGGAAAATGGGATTGAAAGCGCCGAGCTCATACCAGCGCGTCAACAAATCCGAGGGCGGGGAACTGCCAAAACCTCCGATGTCGTCACCGACGAGCGGATATCCAGAAAGACCCATGCTCAACAGCGTTGGCGTACTCATGGAAATGTGATTCCAGGTCGCCAGGTTGTCGCCGGTCCAGGTGGCCGCGTAACGCTGCGCGCCAGCGTACGCTGCACGGGTGAGCACGAACGGCCGCTCATTGGGCTGGAGCTTTCGCAGGCCATCGTAGGTAGCGCGGGCATTTTCCATCCCGAAAATGTTGTGGACGGCGCGGTGATCGAGAGTCGTGCCGTCATCCAGGCGGTGAACGACTTCAAGGGGCATAGTCTTCTGCGGATAACGGAAGACGGCAGGCTCATTCATGTCGTTCCAGAAGCCGGCCAAGCCCATTGCCGCGAAATCTTTGTATAGAGCGCCCCACCAATCGCGCACACGGGTTAGGGTGAAATCAGGGAAAACGCTTTCTTGCGGCCAGACGGGTCCAACGTAGACGGAACCGTCCGGATTCTTGACGAACACGTCATTTTTTGTTCCCGAATCGAATGGGGAATAGTTGTGATCTGGAAGTCTCTTGATGTGGAGATCCGTGATGGCGATGACGTGAAAGCCTTGTTCTCGCAGGTCAGCGACCATTTTTTCAAAATTCGGGAAATACTGGCGATTGATCGTGAACGGGGCGTAGCCTTCCTGATAGTCAATATCGAGGTAGATGGTATCGGCAGGAATTCTCTTTTCGCGTAAGAGCCGGGCAATCTCCCGCACGCGCGCCTCCGGGTAGTAGCTGTAGCGGCACTGCTGATAACCCAGCGTCCAGAGTGGCGGCAGAGGCGGACGCCCCGTGAGGGCGGTGTAGCGCTCGATGATATTTTTGGGCTCCGGACCAGCAATGAAATAGTAGTTCAGGTCTCCGCCTTCCGCGCCGAAAGAAAAATAGTCCGCGGATTCCTTTCCGAAATCAAAACTACTCCGGTAAGTGTTGTCAAAGAACAGGCCGTAGGCCAGCCCTTTGCGCAACCCGATGAAAAAGGGAATGGTCTTGTAGAGCGGATCGGTCGATTCTTGCCAACCGAAGGCATCGGTATTCCAGTTTGTAAACGCGCGATTCCGGCGATTCATGGGCCCGGCTTTGTCGCCGAGGCCGTAGTAGTTTTCCTCCGACGGCATCTTTTTCCAGGCGTGAACCCGCTGTCCGTTCCAGGCCATCGGGAGGCTTTGTTCATCGGCGAGCAGAACGTTACCAGCGGTATCGGAGAAATTGATCAGCAGCGGCGACTTCTCAACGATAGCGACGGTGTTTCCCGCGGAGACGCGCACTTCTTTCTGATCTTCATTGACAGTGAAAGCGGGCGCTTCCGACGATTCAATCACGGCCCAAGAGAAATCCTTGGGAAAAGCACCGTTGGGGGCGACACGCACGCGGAACACACCCTCGCGGAAGACCGTGAGCCGAGCAAGCCCATTCCGACGCGTCGAGCAAACGTTTTCATTTCCATCCTCCCGGAACTCGAGAAAGAGCGAAGAACGATCGGGCGTGATAGCTCTTTGGGCAGCGACCTACCGAACTGTTCGCGAAGAATAATGAGCTTATAACAGCGGCCATTCAGGCTCAATGACCGTTCCCGAATACTGGGGAATAACTGAAATACATGAGCGGTCTGGTAGGGTACGCCAGTGGCAGGTCCGAATCGGATTGCCGCTAGGCATGGAACAGGGTAAAAGATACAGATGGAGAGGACCATGATGAAAAGACTGATTTGTTTGCTGTTCTGCGCGGCCGCGGTGATGGCTGCCGGCAAGACGGTGCACGACTTTACTTTGAATTCGATCGATGGGCAGCCCGCGCCGCTGGCGGCTTACAAAGGAAAAGTCGTGCTTCTAGTGAACGTTGCCAGCCGTTGCGGCTTTACGCCGCAGTACACCGCACTTGAATCCATTTATGAGAAGTATAAGGACAGCGGCTTTCTGATCGTGGGGATCCCGGCGAATAATTTCGGCGCGCAAGAGCCGGGCACGAATCAGGAGATCAAAACGTTCTGCTCCTCGAAGTATCACGTGACCTTCCCGATGATGGCCAAGGTGTCCGTAAAAGGCGAGGACATCACCCCGCTCTATCAGTTTCTGACAGACAAGGCCATGAATCCGCAAACGGGCGGAGAGATTCAATGGAATTTTACGAAGTTCCTGATCGGCCCGGACGGGCATGTCATTACCCGCTTCGAGCCTGACGTGACGCCGGATTCGCCACAAGTAACGTCTGCCATCGAGAAGGCTCTAGCCTCGCTCAAGTCTTGAGCGAAGCGTGTCTGGCGCAACTGTCCGTCGATGACCAGAGCAGGAGTCATGCGCGGCGCGACTGATGCAGGAACTCGCGATAACGGCTGCTGGCCCATCAATTCCAATGCCGATACTTTCGCTGCAAGAGGTCTCGAAAGACTATTTGACGGATGGCCAGCCAGTGCATGCACTCAGTGGTCTTTCTCTGAACGTTGAGCGCAGCGAATTTGTGGCGCTGGTGGGGCGCAGTGGCTGCGGAAAGTCGACACTGCTCAATCTTGCCGGAGCCATGGATTTTCCGACATCCGGGAAGGTGCTGCTGGATGGAGTTTCGACCTCGTCGCTGAATGACAGCGGTCTGACGCAGCTTCGGCGCGAGAAGATTGGCTTCATTTTTCAATCGTTCCAATTGCTGCACACGCTGACAGTGTTCGAAAACGTAGAACTGCCACTGCTCCTCGCCGGGAAACGCAACCCGAGGGAAGCGGTCCGGGAACGGTTGGCGTGGGTGGAGCTTGAAGGCCTCGGCGATCGCTATCCTCACCAACTTTCGGGCGGTCAGATGCAACGCGTGGCCATTGCGCGGGCGCTTGTCCATTCGCCGAGCATCCTGCTGGCCGACGAACCGACCGGCAATCTCGACACCACAACGGGCAACGTAATACTTGAGTTGATCCGGCGCCTTGCGCGGGAGCAGAACACCGCGACCATCGTGGCGACTCACAGTCTGGAAGCCGCGACGCTCGCGAACAGGGTCGTCAAATTGCGCGACGGAAAAATCGAAAAGATCACGCGGCATTGAAATGTATCTTCTTCTGCTCTTTTATCGATTGATGGTGCGTCCGCTCTTTCGTGAACCGGTGCGCACATTGCTGACGATCTTGGCCATCGCGTTGGGAGTCGCGGTCGTTCTGGCTATCGATCTTGCGGGTGACGCCGCTACGGGTTCATTCCGCAGTTCGATGGAAACGCTCGCGGGCGATAACGATCTGGAAGTCACGGCGTCAGGAGGCGTACCGGAAGATGTTGTTGGTACGCTCGCTACGCTGCCTTATGCGATTCGAGTTTCGCCGCGCGTCGAAGATTACGCGGTTATCGTTGCGACGAAGAAGTCGCTTCCTCTGATTGGACTGGATCTTGTCGCGGAAGCCAGCATTTACGCGCAAAGTGATGCAGGAAATACTGGCGCGACCTCGATACAGAGTGCGGCGGATAATGTTTTCGAGCATCTTGGAGATGCGGACAGCATCTGGGTGGGCTCGAGCGGTGGCTACAAGACAGGCGACCACGTGGACCTGCTCATCAACGATCAAGTCCGCAATTACACGGTGCGAGGGGTGTACGCCGATTCGAACGGGAACGAATCGGCAGTTGTGATGGACATCGCGGCAGCGCAGCGTGCGCTGAATCGTTTTGGCCGCGTCGATCGTATCCTTCTGAAAGTGCCGCAGACTCCCAGTCTCGAGGAGTGGCAGCAGCGTTTGCGCGCCGTGCTGCCCGCGGCCGTAGAAGTTCGTCCGCAAGGCAGCGGAACAAACGAAAATCGGCGCATGCTTGCGGCGTTCCGCTGGAACTTGCGCCTTTTGAGCTACATTTCTCTCGTTGTCGGTGCTTTCCTCATTTATAACACTATTTCCGTCTCGGTCGTTCGCCGGCGAGCGGAGATTGGAATCGTGCGCGCCCTCGGCGCCAGTCGTAGGCTCATCCTCTTTGCTTTTGTCGGCGAAGCTGCCTGCTTTGGCCTTGCAGGCGCTGTGATCGGGCTTCCACTCGGCCGCTTCATGGCGACGGGTGCAGTTCGGTTGATGGCGGCCACGGTGGAATCTCTATACGTCAGCAGCCGGCCCGGAACCATCGCGCTGAATGTTGGCTCCGCACTTCTTGCGCTCGTGATCGGCGTTGGCGTCGCAGTCGCGTCTTCTTATTCACCCGCACGCGAGGCTTCGACGGTTTCTCCGGTAGAGGCAATGGCACGTGGCCGCCGTGAATATGATGTGCGCGTACACAAGACCCGCGATTTGTGGCTGGCTCTCGTGCTTGGTTTGGCGGCGGCCGCGGCTTCGCGTGCCCCCGCCGTCGCGGGCAAACCGCTTCTTGGCTATCTCGGCGCCATCTTGCTCGTAGCAGCCTCGGCGTTGGCGATGCCCGCATTCGTTGATGCTCTCACTTCATCTTCCTCGAAACTTCTCGGCAAACTTTTGGGGGTGGAAGCCTTGCTTGCTTCGCGAAGCCTCGCGGCCTCCTTGCGCCGAACCTCCGTTCTGGTCGGTGCACTGTCCACGGCCATCGCCATGATGACCGCGGTCGGGATCATGGTGGGAAGTTTCCGCCAAAGCGTTGTGCTGTGGATGAGCGACCAGTTGCCCGCCGATCTCTATCTCCGGCCCGCCGGTTCTCCTGCCGCGGACCGCCATCCTACAATTTCTTCAGCTTTAGCCGAAGAAATTGCCAAGCTTCCCGGCGTTGTGGCGGTCGAGCGTCTGCGTGCCTATGAAATCCGTTATCAAGGAATGCCGGCCACACTCGCTTCCGCTGACCTCAATGTTCTGGATGCTATTCGCTGGTATCCGCATTCCGAGTTCTTATCCGGCCGCGCGCAACAACAAGTTCTTCCGGAGCTGCGCCATTCGAATACCGTCGTGGTGAGCGAACCGTTCAGCTATAAACACCACGTGAAAGCAGGAGATTTCATCACGCTTTCTCTCGGCGAAACACAGGCATCTTTCCGCATCGCCGACGTTTATTACGATTACTCCAGCGAGCGCGGCAGCATTCTGATGGACCGCTCCACCATGTTGCGGTATTTGCCCGATCCAGTGCCATCCAATCTCGCCATATATGTATCACCAGACGCACCACTGGAAACCATTCGAGCTGAAATCGATAAAGCCACCGCCGGTCACCGCGTGCTCATGTTTTCGAATCGTGACCTGCGTGCCGAAGCGATCCGCATCTTCGATCGCACCTTCGCGATCACATACGCTTTGGAAGCGGTCGCGGTCATCGTTGCGGTTATGGGGATTGCCGGCGCGCTTCTTGCCTTGGTGATCGACCGCCGCCGCGAGCTCGGCCTGCTTAGCTTCCTTGGGGCGGCCAGTGAGCAAATTCGCAGGCTGATCCTCGTCGAGGCTGGATTGCTGGGGCTGCTGGCCAATCTTGCCGGTCTCGCGCTGGGCTTTGCACTCTCGCTCATCCTCATTTTTGTGATCAACAAGCAGTCGTTCGGTTGGACGATTCGGTTTCACTGGCCAGTGCAAATTCTCCTGGGCGCGCTGACGGCCGTGTATGCGGCTACTGTGCTGGCCGGACTGTATCCGGCGCAGGTGGCCGTGGGCTTGAATCCGCTCGAGGTCGTCCATGAAGAGTAGGCTCGCGTGTATCGCCGCGCTATTTCTCCTGCAGCCTCTAGTGGGGCAATATCGCACTGCGTTGCCCGGATACCGCTACGAATTCCCGCGGGACTATTTCAATCATCCGGATTTTCAGACCGAATGGTGGTATTACACCGGAAACCTGAAGTCGGCTGAGGGACGCCGCTTCGGATTCGAATTGACTTTCTTCCGGCAAGCCGTTAGCCGCGATTCTGCCAACAACGCTACCTGGGAAGTAAAGGATCTCTACCTTGCGCACCTCGGGCTGAGCGATATCGATGGTGGGAAGTTTTTCCATTCGGAGCGTACAAACCGAACTGGCCCAGGCATCGCCGCGGTGAGCGAATCCCTCGGCCGGATCTGGAATGGCAATTGGCAGATTCAATGGCACGGCAGCGATCAGGAGCTGAAAGCGGTTGATGAACGCTTTCAACTGCACTTGACAATGCATTCGGAGAAACCTCCTGTCGTTCACGGTGAGGACGGTGTGAGCCAAAAGGCGGAGGGGCGGGGCCGCGCATCGCATTATATTTCGCTGACGCGACTGGCAACCTCGGGGGTCATCGAATTGGGCAGCAAGAAATTTGAAGTGCAAGGCGCGAGTTGGATGGACCATGAATTCTTCACGAGCCAGCTTGAGTCTAGTCAGACTGGTTGGGACTGGCTGAGCCTGCAGTTTGAGGATCGCACCGAGCTGATGCTGTTTCACATTCGCCGCAAGAATGGTTCGATTGACCCGTACTCGGCAGGGACTTACGTTGATGCGGAAGGAAAAACGACGCATTTGCGTTCGAGTGATTTCCATCTCGAACCGTTGGGAGAAAAGTGGACGAGCCCTCTCACGGGCGCCGCGTATCCTATCCAGTGGAGGATCGCGATGCCGAAACTAGGCATCGAGCTCGAAGCAAAAACTCCGCTCGCGTTTCAAGAGCTGAACGGCAAGACAAAACTTGTTCCAAACTATTGGGAAGGCGCCGTCGTCGTCACCGGTCAGCACAAAGCAGGACGACTGAGCGGAGCGGGCTATCTGGAGATGACCGGCTACGATCATCCCGTTGAATTGCCCCAGTGAGTTCTGATTGTAACTAATTGAGGCAGGGCTTCCATGCTGGCTCACAATTGGCTCATGTTATGGCGTTCCGTAAGAAGATGCGGTCGAATCGCCGGCCAGGTTTACTCACGCGGCTTTGCGCTCGGCTCGTACTGGTTCTTGTTGCGATTGCGGGTTGCCGCAACTCGACGCGAGGCAGGGCCGGGGCGAAGTCAACTGAAGATGGTTCAGCGCGAATAACGCCGGACGGAGAGAGCGATGGGCCAGCCGACGCAAAACCAGTGCTCGACGAATTCGCAAATCTTGTAAATCAACGGCATATTGCTATGGGGAACCGCCGAGAGCGGCAACACCACCATATGCATGAAGAGATAGACCAAAGCGCCGTAAATCAGACCGAACGTGACAGCGCGGTGAACTAAGAACGCGAGCTTGCGGCTAGCAAGGTAGTATACGATCGCGGCGCCAAGCGCGATGAGGAAGTGCAGGACGACCCCCAGCACGGCGGCTTGCACGCCACCGCTGTACGATTTCATGCCGAGGACGCCGCTGGCGATCGTTTGCGGAATGAGAATGGGTTTTTGGGGGCTGTAAACGAGAATCGCGTAAGTCAGGTCGAGCACGCCGACTATGAGTCCGCCGCCGACGATGGCCGGAAATGGCCGCGCCTTTCCGTGTAAAGAGGCTGCCAGCCCACCGCTCACAGGGTTTGCCATCGAGAGTCTCCCCTGCTGGTTTTGTTCATCGCACTGCGTGCTCCCGGATTTAACTTCTCAAGTCCATACGGCATTAGGGGAGTGACCACTTCGGATGGTCATTGCGGCGTTATGGGATCAAATCCGAGGATAAACCCATCCGCCGCTCAATCTGCCGTAGGACATTCTCGGGCAGACTTTGTGGGGTTGTCCGGACCACCGAGGACACAGCTGCCCCAGGAAGAACCGGAGTCGCTATGAAACCAGGAGTATCGCCCGTATTGAAATCAAACACTTCCCCTACAATATGACCCTGCTGATCAATATCCGCCGCCACGAGCAGCAAGGGCGAGCCCGCCAGGGTCAGAGAGTTCATGTTAAACAACTTGTTATTCTCCCACAGGACCGCCTGGGGGAACGCTCCCCGAGAGGCACCTACGATCTGGCCTTTCTCATTGATGCCGTTGGCCACACTGCGGATATCGCCCGGCAACTTACCCAGGGACTTCATGCCGCCTGCTTGAGTCCAAATGAATGCTTCATAAGATTTTGCAGTTCCGGGGGCCGTGTTAGCGAAGCCAACGATCGTCCCGTGATTATTGATCGCCGTCGGAGTGTTCCAGGCATCGCCTCCGATGTTCCCAAGGTCAGTCGGAACACCGTCTCGCCAAAGTACCGCATGTCTGGCGCTGACACTCCCGACCGCAACACCGCAATCGCCGGAGATGCCGACTACTTGACCGAGGTCATTGATTGCCGTAGCCGCGCTGGTGCTGTCGCCAGGCAGCGGCGGGAGTTCCTGGATAGTCCCATTCGGCTGCCAGATCGCCGCCCGGAACTGCAAGATCTGGAAGGACATATTGCAAGTTGGATCGTGGACACCGTTCTCTGCCCACCCGACTACTTGACCGAGGTTATTGACGCCGGTGGCGTAGCTGCTGTAACCGCCAGGGAAGGGCGGCAGCGCTGTCATACGCCCGTTCTGCCAACGAAACCCTTTGCAGACTTGCCCCGAAGGAATACCGGTGGCGAAGAAGGGATAACACGAAAAATATTCTCCAAGGAGATCGAGGTCTCCCGTTTCAGAGATACCTACGATCACGCCATTGTTACTCTTGACCGGCCAGGCCACGGCGCTGTTTGGTCCCCCGAGGTTGCCCAGAGGGACGGCTGATCCGTTCACCCAAAGAGTAGCGACCGTCGTCAAGTCTCCCGGCAGGTTGTCGGTGCCGGTGACCCATCCGCGATCATTGATACCGTTGGCTCCGCCCGAGGTTCCGCCGAGTTCGCTGAGCTCGACTACGCTGTAATTGGTTTGCGCGGCGAGCCGAACCGGCGCTGCCAGCGCAACAAACAAGGTCATCGCGGTCATGCATGTCAGGATCCTGGATTGCATGTTATCTCCTTTTTAGTTTGTTCTTGAAAACAAACTCCCTGAGCGCATTTGGGGACTTGATACCGATACAGGTCACTATCCACTGCCGAAAAGCCTTTACAGGTATAGACTGCAAACTACTGGGAGAGCACATCGGGCTCCACTCTCGGAACGGATTGCGCAGTGTATTTTCAACAATTTAGGGGCAAGCATTTCACAGCAAATATGAGTTTGCGGAGGTGCGCCAATTCGATTCGTTCCCGATTTTGTGTGATTCGCGTCGTGCACACAAAACTTCGTCACGTTCTCACGTGAATCAAAACCAAATAGGACCATTCATCTTAAAATCTAAAATTTTGTAGGTGACCATAGTTAAGTCGGTAGATGACGTTCCCGCGGAATGCTCCCCCGCGAAGCAGACGGTGGCCAAGTAGTATGGGGCCGCCGGAAGCTATGAGACGAATCATCAAGGATTGTTGCGGAGTTGTTCGATCTTGCGTTGAACGCGGGGAATCATCGGATTGGCGGGATCGGCCTTGACGAACGCTTCCAACTCTCCGAGAGTCTCCTTTTTAAGATTTTGCTTCGCGTAAATATCAGCAAGTAAGAGGTGAGTGGCCGGGCTGGCTTGAGGCGAGTCACGCGCCGAGAGCGCTTGGGCTAGTGCTTCTTTGATTTTTCCCGTGTTGTAATAGCAGCGGGCCAATTCGAAATGGGCGTCCCAAGCTTGTGGATTCAGCCTAAGACCCTCCTGAAGTAACGACACGGCGCTGGAAAAGTCGCCATCCTCCAGGTACATGCGTCCACGTAAAGTGTAGGCTCGACTGGAATCAGGATCCACATCAATGGCCTTCGTTAGAGCTCTAGCTGCTGCTTCGCGTTCCTTTAGTGCAAGATCAGCAAGCGCCATGCTTACGTAGGCTTGAGAATATTTTGGATAGCGTTCGATCGCCTTTTCAAAGTGGGGAATGCTTGCGCTGGGGTCAGATTCCAGGGTTGACAGTCCGGCGTCAAATTCTCGTTTTGCTTCGCTCGGCACGTTGAGAGCGGCACTTGAAATCGCATTTCCTGGTTTAGCAGCAGCCGCTCTTTCTTTGGGGCTAAGCCGGAGCAATACGGTGGATTGCTCGCCCCCGCCAACCTCCACTTCCTCCGCAGCCGTTTCGTATCCCTCCGCCAGTGCCACGACTTTGTATGACCCTGCCGAGACCGAGAAGGACGCGCGTCCGCCAGCATCCGCGAACGCCTGATGGGTAAAGTTCCCCTCACCGAAGACGTACAAGCGCACGTCCGCGTGAGGGATGGGCAGTTCGTCTCTCGTATCAGAAACGCGAACGGTCAGCAGTCCGCCGCGGCGCTGCGCAGCCGCCCCCACTGCAAGAACAAAGAGTGAGAGCAAGACCAACAACCGAAGCCGGAGGAGTCGAGAGTCGGAAAGATTTCCCCGCGCACGGTCCATCATGCCTCCCTCTCCGGGGAAAAGCTGTCCTTCCGAGCGGCTGTAAAGTAGAAGGGGATGGGCAAATGCCCATCCCCTTCTCGAAAGGAACGCGCTGCGTCAGAACGAGTAGCGCAGCGAGAGTTGGATGTTCCGGCGTTCCTTTCCGCAGGTGCCCGCCGCAAAGCAGTTCGGCACGCCCTTGTGAGCCAACACCGCCCCGCCGTTCCCGGCCCCGGAACTGAAAACATTCGTGACCGGGTCGGCATAGAGGTTTGTGTGGTTGAACAGGTTGTTGAAGTCCGCACGAATCTGCAGTTCGTGGCTTTCCCAAGGCAACTTGATCTTCTTGCTGATCGCCGCATCCGTGTTCCAAATTCCTGGCGTACGGAATTGATTGCGGCCAGCTTCCAGCTGCGGGAATAGACTGATCAGTGCCGCGGTGCAGGCGTAGTTGTCGTCGTCGGCGTTGTAACCCAGCGGCCCTCCGACGCTTGCCCCTGCTCCGAATGTACCCGCAGGCGTGACTAGTGAGTGGGTCCGGCAGTAGTCGTTGTGCGTCATGTAGGGAGCATTCGTCAGGTTGTAGAGCGTGAATGCGTTCGGCGCACCGGTCGGACTAGCCGTCATGCCCGGGAGGGCGCCGCCCGTAAAGACAGGCTCGCAGAAGTTTGTGCCACTGTCATTGCACTGCGACGTTCTGCCAAGAGGGTCATTTGGATCGATGCCAGCGCTCCCGTCATAAACGCTGAACGCAGCGCCGGTCTGCGCGGCGAAGATGCCGGTGAGCGACCACCCGCCAAACACCCGGCCGGCAAGTCCCTGCTGATTCTTCCGGAACGGAATGTCCCAGATGCCCGCGAGGGTGAAGCGATTGCGGATGTCGTTCGCGGAGTCGGCGCGATCAGCTCGCGGATTAAATGGATTCCGGAACCCGAATCCGAAATTGCCTTCAAACGATGAGTCCCCGAAGAAGGAGCTCTCGTTATCGATGGAATGGGCCCACGTGTAGGTGCTGAAGAGCAGCAGCCCGGTCTTGCCGATTTCCTGCGTCTTCAGGTCAAAGGCCAGCGCGTTGTAGCGCGACAGACCTTCGTTGCCGCGGCGGTTCATGCCTGTAAGGCCGGAGCGGTTGATTCTGTAGGAGCTAAGGCCGGGGCCCACAGCGCTGCACGGCCCCGAACCACTCGCGAGGAGCAGCAAGCAGCTTCCGCGCTGGTTCAGGTTGTTGAGGGAGTAGAGATGGATGCCGTTCGAGCCAAGGTAGGACAGCGAAGCGATGACGCCCTTGCCCAGGAAATTGTGCTCCACCGTGGCATTCCATTGCTCCGAATACGCGGTCTTTAAATCGTTGTCCAGCATGCGGGCCGAACTGGACAGCGTGAAAGAGCCTCCGCCTGCCGCCGCCGCATTCGCCAGCATCGTATATTCATTCGGGTTGATCGTGAACGGCTTGGCGAAAAAGTCCGTCGAATTCCCCGTGAAGACCGAATAGTTGGGTGGATTCTGAATGGCGTTGAACGTCGCGTTGCCAAAGTTGCGATCGTAGTAGATGCCATAAGCGCCGCGCAGGACTGTCCGGCCATTGCCGAAAAGATCGTAGGCAAGTCCGGCGCGCGGACCGAAGTTCCCGTAATCCGGTCGATAGAACTGGTTCGTTCGGCGGAACCGCGCATCGCGAACTTCCTGATAGATATTCTTGCTAGCCGTCAACGGCGGCACCGGACCAACGGCGTTCAGATACAGGTTGGCATCCAGGAAGCGCTCGTTTTCCGGGCTGTGCTGAACCCCGAAGTACTCCCAGCGCAGACCGAGGGAGAAAGAAAGCTTGTTGTTCAACCGTATGGTGTCCTCACCATACCCCGCCAATTCGTTGTAGTGGTAATGGCGCGTGAAGTCGGGAGGCTGGAAGGCGCCGTCTACGGTCGGATTGTAGGTATCGCCAGGGACATGTCCCTTGGGATCGAGCGCCTGCGCAAACAACACGATTTGACCGCCAAGCATGTCATTCATGTTCGGACTTTCGTAGTAGCCATTCTCATACGCGCCAAAGGTGTGATTGTGGCGCATGTGGAAATAGGAGCCGCCGGACTTGAAGGTGTGACGGCCCTTCACCCACGTCAAGCTGCCTGACCCCTGATAGACGTTTTGTGGTCCACCGACATCCAAGCCGCTCCCCAAGCAAGCGGCAGGCAAATAGCCCGGAAACGTGATCTTATCTCCGGTGCCTGTAAGGCCATCCAGGTTGCGGTTGTATTGCCAGCACGGAGCCGTTCCGGGAGCTTTGCCCAGTGGAAGCTCGGGATGAACTCGGTTGAAGGAAGCACGCAGCTCGGAAAAGATGCTCGTCGAGAAACTGTGCGTGAGGGTTGCTGCGATATTCTGAGAAAACGCTGTCGCCGGAGTGCTGAACGCCGGATAGGGGCTGACACTTCCCGCGCCCACCGGATTTTCGGTTTTTCCGTAGGCATATCGCGCAAAGAAGCTCGTCTTGCTGCTGTACTGGTAGTCGACTCTGCCTGTGGCCAGCCAAGTGTTTTGCGGAGTGCCCCCGCCCGCATCCACCGGAGCCTGGAGTGTGGTACGGCAGAACAGCTGGGTTGTGGCTGGGATCAAAGCACCGGAGTTCGCGTTGAAAAGACCGCTAGTGGGCGTGGTGCCGTATGTGCTGCTGCCATCCGCGGCGCGATTCCCCTCCACATCATCCCAGATCTGCGCGGCAGTAAGGGCGCGATCGGAGCAACTGCTGGCCGGCAGGCCATAGGTGTTCATATAACTCACAACCGCGGGTGCCGCGTTGTCCAAGAACGACTGCACCGGAACAAAGAAACGTGCCGTCCCCGAACTGCGAACCCGGATACCCTCCACAGACCCGAAGTAAAACAGTTTGTCCTTGATAATGCGCCCGCCAAGCGAACCGCCAAACTGATTGCGGACAAAATTGCTCTTCGGGTTGCCGCTCGCTTTGTCGTCGAAGGTCGCGGTCGAAAGCGCAGCCCCGCGATACACCTCGTAGAGGCTGCCATGCAGTGCGTTCGTTCCTGACTTGGAAACTACGTTCGTGATTACCGGATTCCGCCCGTATTCCGCCGTGGCACCGTTGGCTTGCACCTTGAATTCCTGAACCGTGTCCAAGGGGATGTCCTGCGCTACGCCGGCGACAAACGTGTCATTATTCTCCGCGCCATCCAGCATGAAATTCACCGAAGAGGTGCGAGCGCCGCCGACCGCGATGCCACCACCGCCGGACATGGCGCTGCTACCGCGCACATCACCAGTGACACTGCCCGTATCCGCGGCGCCGGGCGTCAGCTTCATCAATTCGTAGTAGTTCTGGTTCAGGAGTGGCAACTCGTGGAGCTCCTTCCCGCTGATTTCGTGCGACAATTCTCCATTCAACGTGTTTATCGCCAGGGTCGATTCAGTGACAGTAACTGTCTCGTTGACTTGCCCCAGCTCAAGAGTGAGATTCAGATCCACGACCTGGGCCACCTGCACAGTTAGTGGTGCGCTGATCAGGCGAAACCCATCTTTTTGGACAGTAAGTTCGTAAGCCGCGGCGTTAACGTAGCCGAACACAAACCGCCCATCGTCGTTTGTTACGGTGTCCAGTTTCGTGTTGGTCGCTGTATTGCGAAGTGCTACTTTCGCACCCGGGACAAAGGTGCCCTGTGGGTCCTTCACCGTGCCGTGCACAGAGCCAGAACTTTGTGCGCAAGCCAACTTAGGCGCAATCAGGACAGACAACATGGCGAGAAATGCAAAACAAATGGTTTTCCGCATTTGCAGGCAACCCTCCTTCGAAATGTTCTTGATTCCGGCGACTGGTAACTGAAAACCCCAATCCCGTTGTGAATGAACAACCGGTTCTCAAGTGCAAGTTGGGAATGCACTTGGAATGCCAGTCTAAGGAATCACCGAAGGGTTTATTTTCAATGAGTTGAGAGAACTTATTTTCATTGCTCCTATGAGTTTGCGGAGGTGACTTAATTCGCTTTGTCGCTCATATCACGCGTTTCGCATCGCAAAGTTGTAGTGTTGTCTGCCTCTTTTGTTGGAACAAACTAAGGGCAACTCTAATCGGTAAATTCCAGATTTTGGAGATCTCAGTGGTACCGAGAATGAAGTGACCAGGGCCAATGCAATCGAAGCACGGACGTATTAAGCAAGATAAAGCCATATCCATCGAACATCATGGCAACCGTGTTCGGGAGAAAGCGCCCAATGTGTCTTGAGATGGGATGAAAATCGCGAAGTAGACCCACAATACTTAGGTAGACTTTTTCGCCAGCCGCGTGTGGCTTCGCCGGGTGATTTGATAGCGTCCGAGATTATTCCGTCACAAAAGGGTCCGTCCCGACCCAGAGCCGCGCCAGAGACTTCAAATTGCCCTTGTATGTGCGAGAAACAGTGAACTCCTTACCCCCTTTGATGCGAAGGACATACTCACCCGTGCTCCAAGGTTGTATCTCTTCAACAAAGGAACCGTTCACCAGAACGGAACGATGAATTCTTATGAATCCGTACGCTTTGAGCTTCTCCGCCAATGTGGAGATCGACTCCCGGAGCAAATAGGAACCCGACTGCCGCTGCAACAACACGTAGTTGCCCTCGGCCTCGACAATCGCCACGTCCGCCGGATCGATAAAGAGAATCCTCCCCTTTGTCTTGATGGCGATTTTGACAGACTTCGACAGTAGTTTTTCAAGCTGCGGCAAGACCTTCATCAGACTTGCCGCGCGCTCGCTCTCCGTTCTATGAACCGCCACTTCCAGGGCTTCATGAATGCGACCGGTTGAAAAAGGCTTCAGAACGTAGTCGACGGCATGCTTCTCGAATGCTGCAACCGCGTGCTGGTGGTGCGCAGTGACGAACACGATCGACGGTATCGGCCGCTGCCGTTTGTTCAAACGATCCGCGAGCTCGATTCCAGATAATTCGGGCATGTGAATGTCGAGCAAAAGAACGTCATAGGACTTCTCCTCCAGCATTTCGAGTGCTTCAATCGCATCGTGCGCCGAATCGAGCGCTTCTATGTCGTTTCTCGGAGCTAACGCATCGGAGAGGGCGCTTCGCGAAAGCGGTTCGTCGTCTACAATCAATACACGCATCATCTTTTCCCCATCTCAGCCGCGTGAACCCGCAACCGGCGCTTCTTTCGATCCCTGCTTTCGCGAGCCAATCGCCGGCAAAACAAGGGTCGTGACTGCCACCCCATCACTGCCGAGATTGAAGGAGAAAACCATCTCGTCCGAATAAAGATGTTTCAGCCGCGCTCTAGTGTTCTGTAGGCCGAGCCCCATTCCTCCCTGTCGCTTTCCTCCTACGCTATTGCGAATTTGGATCTCTAGGGCGTTCTCTGCTGGCCGTGATGCAAGATGAATCCAGCCGCCGCCGCGGCAACAAGCAACGCCGTGAAGAATCGCGTTCTCTATTAGAGGCTGCAGGACCAGTTGCGGAACGAGCATTTGGCGTGTCTCGCGGCTAATGTCCCAACGCACTTCAAGTCGGTCCTCCAAACGCATTTTTTCCAAGTCCAGGTAGTTTTCGACGAACTTCAATTCTTCGTCGAGGGTGATGAGATCGGAGTTGCCATATTCAAGAGCGGTGCGGAGCAGGCTCGAGAGCTTGAGAACCATGGCCTTGGCGCGGGCCGTATCCGTCTCGGTCAAAGCCGAGATTCCCTGGAGCGTGTTGAAGAGAAAATGCGGATGAAGCTGGCTCTTGAGCGCCTGCAGTTCGCTCGCCGCGAGCGCCTGTTGCAGTTCCGCCCTTTCAATCTCCTGGTCGCGGGCGCGCTTAAAGTACCCATAGGCATGAGCGGCTACCACGATTACAATGTAGTCCCAAATTAAATCCGCGAAGATGTAAGTGCTGTGGACTAATCCACTGAGCGTCCGGGGGCCAAATCGTTGGGTGGGGGAATCCCACGGCGGCAACACGATCCAACGGATGCACGCAGAGGCAATCACGTACGGGACACTCCCCAGGAGATAGCCGCTCACGCGTGGTAGTCCGGCCGATTTGACGAGCGGATATCGGCGCACAAGCCAGAAAATCGGCGGCGTCAGAAGCGCGGCTGTCAAGAGCCAGGCCCCGTTGACGAGTAGTAAATTCCAGTAAGCTGTGTATTGTCCCCTTTCCAAGAGCCGCACTTTATCCTGTCCGGCAAGCACGGGTGAAAATCCCACCCAAATCAAGATGGACCACAGGTAAGCACGCGCGACCCCTTGGACTCTTGGCGGAAAAATCTCCATGCAGCCGATTGTATCCGGGTTGCGGTCATATCAATAGAAGCAGGTACCAACAAACAGGAAAGTGATTCGAAGCGACGGACATTCGGTGTGAACTCCCGCCCTCTTAAGTTCGCACCTCTCGGCGAGGGGAGTGACGTCCTACAGCGAATGGATCTTCATTCCCCTTCTTTTCCGGCAACCATCCCATCTTCTTTGGCACGTCGTCTGTGGCAGTAGGCCTCACAATCTTTCGCTTCGTCACATATTGGTTTGCAAGGCGACCAAAATGTGGCAAAGATACTCCTGCACAGTGAAAATTCCCGACAGGCTGACGAACAATCAGCTCCCCAGAAGGGAAGCGTGGTTGCGATCGTCGGAGTCCTTTTTTCCGGCGGCAAAAGGCGCTCGCGCGGTACGCATGAAAAGTTCGCCCCTGGCAAGGAGTCAACGTAAAGATGGACGTGAGTAAAATGAACCCGATCGCTGTATCGTTAAAAGTCGCCATGATTTGCATAGTTGCCTTATTCGTCAGGATCGAAGGCTTGGCCAATCTCCCCATTTCTTTAGCAAATTCTTCGAAAACAGCCTCCTGTGCAGCTCCCGAGAACCGCCAGTTTGACTTCTGGGTCGGCGATTGGGACTCCTTTTACGTCGACAGCCCTGCGATCCAGGTCGCGCGCACACGAGTTGATCTCATACTCGATGGTTGCGTCTTGCAGGAGGACTACGAAGGCGCAAACGGGTTGAGGGGTCAGAGTTTCACTGTGTACGACGCTTCCAGAAACGTTTGGCACCAGAGTTGGGTGACCAATCGAGGCCAACTCCTCGTTATCGAAGGTAAGCTCAAACTTGGTGAAATGCTCTTGAGTGGAGTGGACCATGCAGCGAACGGGGAAAGTCTTGTCCGCGGCACCTGGAAGCCTGCGGACGGAGGCGTTCGCGAAACCGCGGTGACCTCGACCGATGGCGGCAAAACATGGAACCCGTGGTTTGATCTTTTATTCCGGCCCCACACGGAGCTTGCAAAATCCAATGCAGCGGTTGCAGGGAACGCGAGGAACATTCCAATTCACGATGATCAGAAAATCGTCGCCGAACTGGATACCCAATATCAAGCAGCCGTAAAAAAGAACGACGCAGCCACTATGGATCGCCTTTTGGCTGATGATTTCGTACTTGTGACAGGCTTCGGAAAAGCCTACACGAAGGCTGATTTGGTCAACGATGCGCGGGGTGGGCATGTGGTCTACGAACACCAAGAGGACACAGCCCAGACGGTTCGCGTTTGGGGCAATACGGCGGTTGTCACCGCTAAATTGTGGGAGAAAGGCACGGACAACGGAAAGTCATTCGACTATACAGTTTGGTTCAGCGACACGTATGTTCGCACTCTGGCGGGATGGCGCTACGTGTTTGGCCAATCTTCGTTGCCATTGCCCCACACTCCTTAGTCGGTACTTGCAGTTATGACGAAAGGGCGGGCGTGAATCGCCGCGCAAGTTCGCGGAAAGCGGTAAAAGCTGACCTCCTCAACTGAACATTTTTCAGGCATGGTCGCCGAGTTAAGAACATCGCTCAGAAATCGTCGCCAGTTCCTAGCCGGCGACTCTGGCTGAGGCTGCCCCCAGAATGTGCAAACTCTTTCGTTCCTGCACAAAAACTACGATCCGAAGGTTTCCCCGCTTCCAGTTCGATTTGAACTTAACCTGTTGATCCAAGACGAATGGGGACGAGCCCCTGGCTGGAATGGCTCCGATCTTGTGCATGGAACGCAGGATCGCTGCGTGCTGCAAATTCCTGCCGGCATTTTCCCCCGCTTTCACCGCTGTTTCCAGACCGTCCTCCGTTACCGCGATCCAGACATCGACAGGCTCCTCGTCTGCGATTCCGGCGACGCTGCGAACTCGCACTTCAAAGCGCCCGGCGCCACTCTTTGAGGGAGTTTCCGCTGTAATGGAGACTTGCGTTTTCGTCCGGTGTGCGGCATCTTGAATTGCATCTTGCGCGTCGCGTGCACTGTTGCCCACGAATTGGCGTTGACCGTCAACAATCATCTGCGGAGTAAAGGGACTCTTACCCTTGAACCTCGCGACGTACTCTTGTTGCCGCAAAGTCCAATCCGGGGAAGAATACGAATCCACCCAACCATCGTGATTCCAGTAGTCCACGTGTTCTTCAAGTCCGATGATCTCGGCGCCTCCAATGGGCTGCTCTGTTTCGAGCTTGCTCAGCAACACGTCTGCTGGTGGACAGGTGGAGCAACCCTCCGAGGTGAACAGCTCGACGACAACTGGAGTTCGATCGACCTGCGCTTCGGCTGCCTGTGCCACCGCTTCACAGGGCGGATTAGCTTTGGGTGTCACGAGCAAGAGCGCCCCCAGGGCTAATAGTGGCAACGCGTTTTTCATGTCCTTACCTCCTTAGTTCGCGCCCGACTATCTTCGTTGGCGGTGCTCGGGGAAACGTCGTTCTCAGTCGGCGCCGAACCCATCCGTCCCGAACCAGAGCGGGGCGATGGAATGCAGATTCTTCTTGTACGTGCGAGAAACATTGAACTCCTTTCCTCCCCTGATGCGCAGAACATATTCACCTGTGGTCCAGGGATGGATCTCTTCGACGAACGAAGCGTTGATAAGCACGGAGCGATGAATGCGGACAAATCCGTATGGTTGGAGTTTCTCCGCGACTGTGGACATAGACTCGTGAAGAAGATCGGAACCCGACACCCGCTGGAGCAAAACGTAGTTACCCTGAGCCTCCACGGCAATCACATCGGCAGTATCAATAAATAGAATCCTGCCCTTGGCCTTGATCGCGATTCTGGACGGCCTTGTTAGCATTCCTTCGATCTGAGGGAGAAGATCGTACATTTGAGATAGAGTCTTTTCAGACATGCGGATGATCTTCTTTTGGGAGAGCATTCGCCAGAACCAAAGCAGCTCCGCTGAAGAGCAGAGTATCCACAAAGTAGTTGAGCCCGTTGTTGAGCCCGTTGCTTATCTCAGAGGGAATGGCGATTACGATCGGCAAGTAGATAAAGAGACACAGAAGGAGAATCATGAAGCCTAGATATGTTGCTGCCAAGCGCGCTTTCTTATTGACGATGATGCTTACTCCGGCAGCCACAAGGACTGCGCCCGCAAGATAAGCCCAGAGCAGGCGGACTGGAATCCAGTCTGGCGTAATTTTTTTAAGAGGAACGCCGGGCGCGAACTCGGGATGTAGAAAGTGCTCCACGCCGAAGAATACTGCTGGTATGGCAACGAAGAAGCGCCCGAGGGTTACCAGGCGCGGCACGCCGTCTATAGGCCGATCCTTCATCTGAGCTCCAGCGAAGGCAAATGCGCCCCCGCTAAAGGCGAGATCTCTTAGAGCAACCGCCCACGCAAATCTATCGCCGGGGTTGGCCACTACCCTTGGGATATGTAGCAGCACCACGAATAGAAAGAGCATGATTCCCAAGAGTGTTGCCGCCAACTGTGCCTGCCTTTTGAGAATGATGCTCAGGGCCGCAGCAATGAGAGCTATACCTACGAGATAGACCCAAAATAAGTGTGCAGGAATCCAGGAGGGCACCACGAGCACGACGAATTTGGCGGACGCAAAGTGCTCCGCAGCGAAGACCACTATTGGGATGGTAAAGAACAACCGGCCAAACGGGAGGATCTTGTCCAGTCC
>WNFT01001009.1_pt1 | contig 23884 bp, 18 predicted proteins | sample 5400191 | NCBI WGS metagenome assembly WNFT01 (sample SAMN13153359, study PRJNA577476) | soil metagenome | isolation source: 80 cm saprolite under Madrone tree | place: USA:California | collected 2016-06-14 | reverse complement strand
CATCGATCCCAGCACCCTATCCGGCTTGCCGGCCAACATCGTCAGCGACCTCAAAAAGTACATCTACACCGACATCAACGGCAAAGCTCGCCCGCAAGGCGGCGGTGTCGACCTCGGAGCCTATCAACACTAGGCTTCGGCCAAACGCCTGTGGGCGTTCGGTATACCCCTCAATCCAAGCGGGCGGGGCTAGTCAAAGTGAAGACTGGCACCGCCCGTCCCCAAGGCCCCGAGGGCAGGCTCATGGTTCTAACCCTGCTCCAGCCAACAGACGAAAGGGCTATCGCGCCCGGCCCAAGACAGACAAACCTAAAGCCTTCCGCTACGCAACCCCGGGGGGAGGCACGAGAGCCGAGTTCGGTGCGCTTTGCTCGGCAGTTTACCCAAGGAGACCGCATGGCTATAGAGAAAACCAGAAGGGGTCTTCGTCCCCTTTGCTACGAACATTACGTTGCGATGCAACCGGTTCAACTTGAAAATAGCACTCATCCTTTCACGACCATTTCCCTCGCTTACGCATGCCCGGTTTTTGACTGCGCCATCTTTTATGCGGACAAGACCGGGTACTTCGCGGTCGAAGGCGACGACCAAAACAGGCGAGCCGAAGTGTTGAGGGTGACTTGTCCTCAAGATGGGCTACCTATGTATTTGGCTGAGGTTCATCCGCAGAAGAAGAATCTTCGCTTGTGGAAATGCGGAGAGTCCAACTGCAAAGGGCACCGCGCAATCGAAGAATACGCATTTGAGCCGCAAGACGCTTTCGCAGAACAGTTTTTCCGAACGAACTGACTGGGTTTGCGAGCACAAATACTTCTGGCTGCTGGTAGAGGCTCCGTCTCGGGCGCACGAACTCTAGATTCCTCGTATCACGCTTTGGGAGACGAGGAACTACTCTCAAACCAAGCGAGGGGACAGTCACATGTGGTTGAGCCGCACCGCTTCTCTTTGAGGCTCCGCGAACGCTCTACTTGAATCCACACTCTGGAGTACCTCGGCATTTTGAGGATAGCTTTCCGGCGGAAGCGGTTTCATCAGAAATCCACGGATCAATCCTTCCACCATGAGTAAGCGGTGGAACGCCGCAACCAGAGCACGGCGCAGGCTGCATTTTTTCAGAGCTGCTGCCGCGATCGCGAAGGCCGAGAGACCAAGCCATACGGTCAACCAAATAACGTTGCGTGTAAGCAGAGCCAACAAGATACCGGCAAGACCCGCGGCCAGCCAGAATGCGGCAACGAGACTCCATGAGCCGCGTTCCTTAATGTACGGCCAGAGCAGTTCATCACTCAGGTGGTAACGCAGACACTGACCGACTCCCAGAAGAAAATTTCGTTTGCGCCGCCCCAGCAGCCCTGATGTGGTTTCTTGCGGCTGCGAGTAGTGGCGCACAATGGGAGAATCGAGTTGCAGGACGCGGTACCTCGCATGACGAATTCGGAGATACAGCTCCGGCTCTTCGTCGGAATAGAGAAAAGGATTGAACGTTCCCACATGTTCGAGCACCGAGCGGCGGTACAAGGCGGCACCACCGACAACGAAAGAGACGCGAGAGACTTCCTTCGGAGTGCCTCCGCAAATGATCTCAGGTGGAGAAGGGGGCACAGTTGATCCGGCTGGCGGGAGTTCGATAGCTTTGCTGGAGAGCATCAGCCCGGCTTTGGGCGTTCCTCGCATGGCTTGGAGGGCTGGCCCAAGCCAGCCTTGGAGCAGATCCATGTCGCCGTCCAGAAAGAGGACGAACTCCCCTCGCGTGCGCTGGTAGCCGATGTATCGACCAGCGGCTGGAGAGAGACGCTGCCCTGGCCAGAGACGCACAATGCTGATCGGATAACGGCTAGCGAACTCAACAGTTGCGTCCGTGGAGTTTGAATCAACCAGAATGATCTCACTGGAAAGAAACGAGGACGTTGCCTGCAGGACGGATTCGATCAGGCGAGAAATGTTCCACGCCTGATTCTTGCTGATCAATACGACGGACAGTTCGATCAAGTCATACCTCTGGTCGTTTGCTCGTGCGAGACTACTCCGTGAGAAGAAAAAGATATTTCTCCTTAAATTGCCGAAGACCGCCCGAAGCCCAGATGGACAAGACAATCAACGCAGCGCTGTATATCGCCGTTGCAGAAATCCCCCTCAGCAACCCTGCTTGCGTCGACGGGAGAAGGAGATATGCGGTCATACACATGCCCGCAATGATCGGTTTCCAGATGATCTGCGCGAGAGGAATCCCGCAGAAGAGCCGCGAGACAGGGATATAGTGCTGACAGCAATCTAGCAATCTCGTCACCAGCAACGCGATCGCAGCCCCACGCAAGCCGAAGAGGCTGATCAAGGGCCAGCCCACTAGCAGACTGACAAGCGTATCCACTGCGACGATTCTCAAAGTAATTCTCTCACGATGGCTGGCTACAAGCGCCTGACCTAGAACACTCGTGAATACTTGCGAGATCAGTACCCAAGCCACAATTCGCAGCGCAGGAAACGCCTGCTGAAATACAGGGTTCTTGTACAGGATGGACAGAGCCCAATCCCCCAGGAAAAACAGCCCAGCCAGAGCGGGGAGTGCCAGGATCAGAAGCACTTCAATGACTTGCGCTGAGATGCGTTTCAGGCTTTGAAACCCTGGCTCTACCTTTCGGCACATGAGCGGGAACACGCTTTGCCCAATGCTTTGGTAAACGAGCAACAGGGGTACCATCAACTGCGTCGCCGCACTATAGAGACCTACTTCCGTTTCTGTCGCCAACTTCGAAAGAAGCAGGACATTCAGGCTGCTCATGACCGCGATGGTGCCGTCAATACCAAGGAATGTGACCGCAGACCGAAAAGTTGCCAGACAAAATTGATAGCCAAGCGGCTCCACATGCACATGGAATTTTCGGAAGAGAATCAAGACCTCAGTCAGGGCTGTGACGAGGAGGGACGCTAATAAGATCAGGACGACCGCATATAATCCACTTTTCCTCGTTAAAAGCAGAAATGCGCAGCCGACCTTGGCTACGTTCACGGGCACGTTCACATAAGGAATGAGATGCATCCGCTCCCAAGCTTGAAAGATGCCCTCGCAGATCGCTGATATTGCGTATGGAAGAAGGCCGATACAGAGAAGCAAGATGACCAGAGTCGTGTCAGCCGGATAATGCATCAAGCGGACGAATCCAAATAACAAGGCTACGGAAGAAAAGGAAGAGAACGTCGCAATAGCGCAGCCCGCGGTGAAATACCGGCTGGTCTGACTTTGATCGATTGTGACCTGGCGTATCGTGAGTGTCTTCAGACCGGCTACAGCAAGTACCTGGAAGATGTAGAAGAGAGTGAGCCCCAGAGAAAGCTGGCCGAACTCGTGCGCACCAAGATGCCGAGCGACCAGGGCGTACAAGACAAAGCTTGTCGCGCGGTTCATCGCATCGCTTGTGAGGATGGAAAGGGCGTTGCCACCCGTTTTACGCAAGTTCAGAGACACCGAAGGACTCTATGTGAGGAGTTTTCTGCCCATGAATTCCGGCATTCACCGGATAGCAAAGTCTTACCAATTATTCGCAGCATAGGTTGTGACCTTCTTTATGCAACGCATCGCCGCGTGGTTCGGTGGGCGTCTGATTGACGGAACCCGCACCAGATGAAGCCACGAATTCAGAGAAAAGGCACGCAGCCGGCCGCGTATAGGAATCCCGCAAGTGGTGATCGGTTGTTTCAAGACCGCCCGAGCAGGGGGATTCTTCTCATGACTTCGCTTGGTATCGTCGCCTTCTTGCTGTTGCTGATTTACGTTCTGAGGCATGCCCCCGGGGTTATCGTTGCGAACTCCGGGTCTTCCGCCGCCAACTGCACGCTCTTTGCTTCGCCGTCAGGAAATGACGCCAATTTCGGAACGAGCCTCGCTTCCGCAAAATCGCTCGCTGGCGCTGCTGCCGTTGCGAAGCCCGGCTCCGTCGTCTGTCTTCAAGGCGGTGACTATTCTTTGAACTCGTCCTTTAAGCCTCAGTCCAGCGGCACGGCCTCTTCTTGGATCGTCTATAGAAATTACGGCGATGGCCCCGTCAACATCGTTTGGAACGGCCCAGCCGACGCTTCCGCAATGTTCTACATCGGCGGCGGCAGTTTCCCTTCCGGCCCTTCCTATCTCGAATTCCGCGGCCTCAATTTGGATGGTAAAGGCAATGCCGCCGACGGTTTTTTCTGCCGCAGCTCTCATCACCTTCGTTTCATTTCCAATTCCGTCTCCAACACGGGCGGTTCCGGCATCGCCTCCATCAACTGCGACTACCTCACCGCTGATCACAACGTCATCCATCACAACGGATACATGCCTTCGACTACCGCAGTACCCGGCGATTACGGCTGGACCAGCGGGATCTCCTTCAACAGCACCCGATGGTTCGACTCGTATTCCGGGTTCCATAACATCATTTCCAACAACTTCGTCGCCGGAGAATACGACGGCTCCGGCCATCACAGCGACGGAAACGGGGTCATCTTGGACCTCAGCGACGGCTCGTACGATTACGACTCTGCTGACACGCCCCCCGCGCTAGTCATTAATAATGTGGTTTACGGGAATGGGGGGAGATGTATCGTCGCTTATGTTGTTACTAACTTCTGGATCGTGAACAACACCTGTTACAAGAACAATCTCGACCCCGAAATCAAAGATGCCGGCTCTCTTACAACCAATAATTCCAAAAACGGAAGATTTATCAACAACATCGCCATAGCTTGGAACAGCAATCAGCCGCCCTATGAGCAGAAGAATCCAAACAGCGACATTCTTTATTACGCAGACCTGTACTTCGGAGCTGCCAACAATTTTGCCTATCCCGAGCCTTCGCAACTCATGGAAGCAGACCCGCTCTTTCTCAATCCTCCGACTCTCGATGTTAAAGTTTCCAGCAAGTATGCGACTGTCTGGCGCCCCTCTCGCACAGGAAATGGCTTGGCCCTGTTGCCATCCAGTCCCGCAATTGGCAAAGGCATCGATCCCGCCGGCGTGCCCAAATTGCCGAAAAACATCGTCACGGATTTGAAGAAGTACGTCTATACGGACATCGATGGGAATAAGCGTCCCCCTGGGGGGCCTTTCGACTTGGGGGCCTACCAGTCCCGCCGCCTGCCCTGAGTCTGCTAGTCTGACCAGCTAAAAAAGTTGCATCGCCGGCTTAAGTGAATAGCCGATAGAGATCTTCACCAGCCTTCTCGGTCACGAGATCGGGAACCAGATGGTTGGTGAATCGGTTGGTCAGCGTGCCGAGGAGTTGTTTCAATTCTTTCTCGGCCGGGGTCGGAGGACCGTTGGGAGCATAGCGAAGAAAGGAAATGGTCTTTTCTTCCGTTCCGAATTTACGCTTGTAACGCACCAATCCTTCTTGGTCTATGTCACTTAGGCCAAAATCCAGATGCGAAAAGCCGCGCTCCTTTCCGCGTCGAATCCCTTCCCAGATCAAGAGATCGTTTGGCCGGTAGGAAAGGTTGTCGGGGAGGGATGCGTTAAACTTGTAGTAAAGCATGTCTTTCCAATCCAGGAAAAAATCACCGGCCACAATCTTATCTTCATGAACGGCCAAGAGCAGGAATCCATGATGCGCGTCCACGAATCGCCGCCAAATATTCTGAAAGAAACTATAGGGTTGCGCGAGAAGACCGTACTTATACTTCCTCACTCTCAGGTGCATCTCAAAAAAGGACCGCAATTCCTGCTCTGATTCGGCGACACGAATAGTGAGCCCCGCCCGCTCCGACTTACGAATGGCGCGGTGTGTGGAATCGTGCATCGCATTCCACAAGGCTTGGAGTTCCGGACGCAAGTCTAAGCGATGCCATTTGGCTTGCTTGGCAAGAGTGAATCGTTCGTCGCCAAGCGGCAGGCCGTTGTGCAAGCAACGTAAGTTGATGGGGCAGCAATCGGGCAGCAAACGATCGATAAGGAGGCGCCAAGATTGCTCGTCACTCACTAGCGGGTCGCAGTAATCCGAGAATGGAAGCGCAACGATTCGCTCGCCCAACATGTCGGAAATCCTGCAAAAAGGTAAGCCGGCCTGAGGTTCTCCCCGGTCATTGAGCACAAGATAAGCGCTCGGTTCCCATCCATAGGTGTCCGAGAGCACGCGCATCCAGCTTGGAGAGTGAAAAACGCTGCTTGGGGCGTGCATGACCAGCCTGCACCACAATGGGTCAGTCCGAGGATCGACGCAGACAACCTTCAAGTAACTTACCTCCGGAAGCTTTTAGATTCACATCGCAAAGAGAGTGTCGACGAAGAACAGAAGCAGGCTTCGGGAACGTTCGCCTCAGTCCGCCCAGTTCCCCGATTTATGGCTCGGCGCTTGTGCAAGTGACGAATATTTCGGCTGAACCTTGCTAATGGGCTCTTGGGAAACCTGTCCCAATATTTGGGCTGCTCGAGGAAGAACCTGCCGGTACGCACGGAGAAGATTGGGAATCGAATAGTCCCATGCCAACTGTGTTCTTATTCGGCGAGGGCCAATCTCTCCAAGAGCCGCCCGGCGTCCCGGATCGTCCATGAGCTCTGCTATGGCTTCGGCAAAAGCGCGCTCGTCGTTTGGGCGTACGTAGACTGCAGCTTCTTGCGCGGTGAACCGATGCTCCGTCAAATCAAACGCGACAATCGGTTTTCCCAGCGACATGTACTCCATAATCTTGAACATCGTGGAATGCGCGTTGTATGGATTAGACGGCGAGGCCTCCACGCAGATGTCCGCGGCGGAAAGATAGCGGCGAAGCTCCTCGCCGAAGATGAACCCCATGAACTGCACGTGTTCATCGAGGCCAAGCCGACGGGCCTGCGCCTTCAGGCTTGCCCAGGCATCTCCGCCGCCGATAAGTACGCAATGGAAATCAGTCCGGCGCAAGTCATAGACAAGGTGCCGAAGTGCCCGCAGAAGATAGTCGACACCGTCCTGAAAACCCATGACACCTACAAAGCCGATGATGGTTTTTCCCATCCCTCGTAAACGACGGTCAGGGTCGATGTTTCCGTTAAGGCTGTTGAGCTCGATTCCGTTGCGAACAATGGTGATGCGGGTTTCCGGCACACGTCCGCGTTCCATGGCGAACCTTTTGTACGATTCATTCGTGACGATAACGTGATCGGCAAAAAGGCAGGTCAGCTTCTCCAGCCAAATGAGCACGCGATAGACAACGGGGGTTCCGCGTCCGGATAACCTGGCTTCATACATTTCCGCAGACAGGTCGTGATGGTCATAAACAAAACGTTTGCCGAACAACTTGTACAGCATAGCGATAAAGACAAACGTATCTGGCGGATTGTGCGCATGGATAACATCAAAGCCGTCGGTTAGGAAAACCAGTGCCGTTAGAAAAAAACTGGCTACCATGGACCAACCATACTCCCAAATGTATCCCAGGAAACCAATGGCAGCCCGGGGCGCCAGATATCGATATACCCGAACTCCGTTCACTGTTTCGCGATGTGGCTGCCCTTTGCCAGCCGGGCAGATAACCGTCACTCGATAGCCTGCTGCGTGCAACGCATTTGCTTCCCGGCGGACTCGCAGGTCCTGAGGGAAGGTCATGTTTTCCAACAACATGAGAATTCGATTATTCGCCGGCCTTTTCATGGGATTCTCCATCGCAACTTTTGGTGATGCGGCTATCCTCATACCGCCTGAGCGGCCAACGCTTCGGCCCTTCGTTGCGGTCGCACTCGGGAATCCATGAAGACGCGTTGCCAAAGTTCGACGTTCATGAGTCCCCATAGCAGCAAACCGTGATCGGCGAAACCCTTCTCGTGCTGCTGAATCAGATTCTCAACGAAGGCCGGATCGAAAAGTCCCCTCCTCTTTAGCGCAGAAGGAGAGAGAAGATCTCTTACAAAAGATCGCGCCTCATTCCGAAGCCATAAAGATGAAGGCATTGGAAAGCCCTGCTTCTTCCGATGAATGATCTCGGGAGGAAGCCAACGCCGGCTCACCTTCTTTAACAGGTATTTCCGAACTAGGCCCTTCAATTTCAAATTTAGAGGTAGAGAAGCGGCGAACTCCACGAGCTTGTGATCCAGCAACGGTACGCGAGCTTCCAGGGACACGGCCATACTCATCTTGTCTCCCCTTGCCAGCAAGAGGTCTGGCAGCCAGAGTTTTGTGTCGACGTAAAGCATGCGATTTACGGAGGCGGTAGCGTTCGTGGATGCGAGGTGTTGCGCGAACACGTAGTCCGCATCGTAGCCACTCAAAGATGGCTTCAGGTCCTTTGAGAGCAACGTCTGTTTCATCTCTGAGTTGAAGAGTGGGAACCAGTTTACGAATCGAGTGACTTCCTCAGGCTGGCTCAACGCATACAGAGCGAGCTTTTGACGGCGCAATCCAGGAAGCCGCGAACTTGCGGCCAGTGCCAATGATTTTGCGGCCTTGGGAATCCGATGGAAGCAGGATGCGAATCGTTCGCCGCTGTACCGGGCGTAGCCAGCAAACAGCTCGTCACCGCCTTCTCCTGTAAGGACCATCTTTACGTCGCGAGCGGCCAGCTCTGCGACCATGTAGTTGGCCAGTGTCGCGTGTTCCGCCAGCGGCTGATCCAGGTGCCAGACAATTTTTTCGGCGAGGTCTAGGAGGTTGGAGGGACGGATTAAAACCTCATGATGGTCGGTTTGACATTTGTTCGCAACCATCCTGGCATAAGGAAGCTCGCTGAACTCTTGCCCCTTGCCTTCAAATCCGACCGAGTAAGTCTTCACGGGCTCATTCAGGAACTGACTCATTAACGCAACGATAGTGCTGGAATCGAGTCCCCCGCTCAGGAACGCCCCGAAGGGAACGTCACTGATGAGGTGCATTTTTACGCACTCGCGCAGCAGGGCTTCCAATCGTTCGGCGTATTCTTCTTCCCGAATATTGCCGCTAGGATGATTGGCAAAAGACAAGTCCCAATAGCGGCGCACTTCGACGCCGTTCGCGTCGCACCTAAGGATGCATCCAGGCGGGAGCGCGTAAATGTCCTCAAACATCGTTTGTGGCGCTGGAACATATTTCAGAGATAGAAAATTGTTCAGGCCCTCGGTGTTTAGGGCTGCTTTAATGGACGGATGCTGGAGAATCGCCTTGATTTCAGAGCCAAAAAGCAACCTGCCACCGGCTTGCGTGTAATACAAAGGTTTGATTCCAAGGCGGTCACGCGCCAGCAGGAGCTGCCGCTTGCGCTTATCCCACACGGCGAATCCAAACATCCCACGCAGGTGCTGAACGCACTGCTCACCGAATTCCTCATAAAGATGGACGATTACTTCGGTGTCACTTTCTGTCGAAAGAACATGCCCTCGGCATTCCAGGTCTTCTCTGAGTGACCGATAGTTATAAATTTCGCCGTTGAAAACAGTCACGACGGTACCGTCTTCGTTGCTTATTGGCTGCTTCCCGCCATTTAGATCGATGATGCTAAGACGCCGCATTCCGATCGAAAGGTCTCGGTCTAGAAACGATCCGGCATCATCCGGCCCCCGGTGGTGCAAGACCTGGAGCATATTGTCCAAGATTTGTTGGTCCACAGGCTTGTGGGTCTTGTATTCGTAAATGCCGCAGATTCCGCACATGGCTTCGTTCCGGCTCTATGGGTTGGGTTTACTTGCCGGCAGGAGTTGGTGGGCCTGTGCACGATGTGCAGTGCGACCGCCATTTCGCAAAACCTGCTCGTAAACCAGAATGATTCGCTGTGCTACCGCCGGGCCCGACAGATGCTGCACCTGCTCTCGCCCTTGTGTCCTCTGACCGTGGCGCAAGACATCAGCGAGACGCTCGCTGAACTCTTGCACGTCCGGCTCACAGATGTAACATCCGTCCGTGTGTCCGATAATTTCGCGGACATCTCCCACATCGGTGGACACGATCGGCAAATTGCAGGCCATGGCTTGCTTTACAACATTGGGCGAGCCTTCCTGATAGGAAGTAAACACGAGAGCGTCGCAAGCATTCATGAAGAAAGGCAAGCGGTCTTGCGGTTCCGTATGCACAGCCAGCAATTCGATCTCGGGATTTTGTCTTCGGAGGCGCTCCGCGACTGCTTTTGCCAAAGGAAAGCGCTTGACCGGTATGTCTGGGCTGGCCGCAAACAGCAGATATTTTTTTTGGAGATCCAGGCCCAGTGCGATACGAGCCTGTTCGCAGTTCATAGGCCGAAAGAGTTCCAAATCTACCTCGTGAGGGATGACGTAAACATCTTTTTTTCTTTTGAGCCTGTCTGCCATTTCTCGGCTCTTGACAATGACGCCGTCCACTTGATGGCTCAGCAGGCGTCCCGCGAAGACTGCCAGCCTGCTGAACAAGGTCTGCTTCCCTCGCAGGTTCATTGTCCCCAGAAGGTCATCGCCGCAATAACTGATGACCACAGGCAATTTCCGCTGAGTGCGAGCAACGATCCCTACATAGCTGTAATGCGCGTGTACCAGATCAATCGAGCTGGCCGCCAGGCGCCGGCGCAATTCCAGCACCGCCTTGGGATACATTAATTTTCGCGAGGGCCCCTTCAGATGGAGGAGTTCGACTTCCACTCCAGCGCGCCTCAGATACTCGACTTGCGTTCTAACGAACGTTCCCCCGGACGGGTTCTCGCTTGTGGGATAAATTGACGTGGCAACTAAGACTTTCATAAAGAGTCTCGCGGCTAGCGGGCTTCAACTTCACCCCAGATGTTTTGGACTGTGGAGTTTCAATTAAATGATGCGGCGACTCTCGTCTCGCCAGCAGGTTGTCGCCACCCATGCGATGTTCTCGAATGATTGTAGAGCTTGCTCCACGTGGCGTAATTCAACAGCAGCCAGAGAATGGAGGAGTGATCCCGTTCTCCCTTGTGATGCTCGGCGATCAACCGGCTGATGGTCACATGCTTGAACACGCCAGGTGCCAGGTGACCGTTTGCTGCACTCAGGGAATCGCAAATCATTTCATGCATCCCCCCGCGCATCCATTCGCGTAAGGGCACGCTGAATCCGTGTTTGCGTTTTTGCAGTGTGGCCGCAGGAAGATAGTGGCGGACGGTATCGCGAAATATGGCCTTCGTTTGCCAGCCACGCAACTTCAGAGAAGGAGGCAGGCTCGCGGCAAACTCCACCAAACGGTGATCGAGCAGTGGTGAGCGAACCTCCAGGGAATGAGCCATGCTCATTCTGTCCACTTTGACTAGCATGTCTTCCAGCAGCCTGTGGCGCAGATCGATGTAACTCGCCTTGTTAAGCGCGGGCAAATCCGAATGCATTGCCGCAGTGACATCCTCTGAATATTGTGGAGCCGAGAACAGCGAGGTTTGCGCCAAGAACTCCTTGGTGAAGAGTTGTTTCAGCATGTCCTCGCTACAGAGAGCGCCCTTGCTGACATACATCTGTTCGAACGGAAGTAAACTGTCCTCGAGCACCTTTACCGCGCGCAAGGCGCCGTACTTTCTACCGGCGGGCAAGCTGGCTGCCCCTGCTCGCGCAAAGGCAGGTAGAATCCCTCGATTTAGCCAGGATGGCAAACGCTGATAGTAATTCGCAAAACGGACGCCCTGGTGGCTGGTATAGCCCAGGAAGAGTTCATCACCGCCGTCTCCACTAAGAATCACAGTCACATGCTGTCGCGCCAGCTTGGACACGTAATACGTAGGTAGCGACGAAGAGTCTCCGAAAGGCTCATCAAAATGGCGCACCAGGCTGACTACGGTTTCTGGCAAATGAGCCTTCAAGTCCGCTTCGCTCAATCGCAAGACATGGTGATCCGTCTTAAAATGGTCGGCAACTACTTGCGCGTCGCGGGATTCATCCCACTCCGGCCGATCAAAACCGATCGTGAACGTCTTGAGCGGCCGCAACCCCGCTTTGTGGGCATATGCAACTACGGCGCTGGAATCCAGACCTCCACTCAGAAATACGCCCAGCGGTACTTCGCTCATCAGGCGAATGCGCACGCTTTCCGCCAGGAGCGCGTCCAACTCTTCCACAACTTCGCCTACTGGCCGAGACGCTTGCTCATTTTCCTGAAAGTTCAGATGCCAGTACTTGCCAGTAGTGACTGCGCCATTTTGGTAAGTTAGCCAGTACGCCGCCGGTAGCTTTCGGATGCCCCGGAACATGGTTCTTGGTTCAGAAATGAAACCATGCCGAAAGTAAGGAACGACAGCTTCTGGGTCAGGGTCGGCCAACTCCGGCATCACTGCCAGAATGGCCTTGATCTCCGACCCAAATACCAGCCGACTGCCCTGCTGAGCATAGAAGAGCGGTTTTTTGCCAAGTCGATCGCGACCCAGAAGCAGGCGCTGGGTTCGTTGAGCCCATACGGCCACCCCAAACATACCTCGGAGCGAGGTCAGACAGTCAGTGCCCCTTTCCTCATACAAATGGGCGATGACTTCGGTATCTGAGGAAGTGCGAAAGACGTGTCCGCGTCCAGTCAGCTCCGACCGCAGGTCGAGATAGTTGTAAATCTCTCCATTCAGAACAACCTGGACCTGGCCATTTTCGTTCCCCACGGGCTGATGGCCACCCGCCACATCAATAATGCTGAGTCGTCTGATCGCCAACCCAACACCGTCGCGTGCGAAGTAGCCGTCCTCATCGGGACCGCGGTGCCAAATCGCATCTGCCATACGCTGGAGCGTGCGCCGTATTTCCGCGCTCGACATTGCTGGGTCGACGATGCCTGCTATCCCGCACATATAGATTTCTGAGCAACCAACTCTCTAAGCTTCTCTCCGTCAGCTTGGCTTGCGATTTCAGGAGTGAGTTGGTGCAACTCCCCCCGCGTCAATAGATGAGAGCACAAACTTCAGACCGTGCTGGAGACTGGAATGCGCCGTCGATCAACGGCGCAAATCTGGTACATCGCCGCCAAGAGGCCGGCAAGTAGGAAGAGCAATTGTTGAAGGGGGCGATCCCGGAATAAGTCGACACCCTGGTGAACCATATGACCCGCAATGGCCGCAACAAGACCGAGCGCAAGAGGCGAGAGGACAGAATCCCCGAGCTTCCAGCATTGCCAGCCTTTACGCAAAGTTCTCAGCAGAAATGCCAGGTAAGCCAGCAGACCGCCAATCCCCGTCTCCGCCAAGATCAATAGGTATTTGTTGTGAACCGCCCAGAGCCATTCATGACGAAATTCGGAGGTCGCGTACTCGTCCATAGCTGAAGTGAAATTGTTCACGCCCACCCCCAGCAGCGGATTATCCGCAATCATCCGAAACGCAAGTTTGTTCAACGGAATGCGAGACTCCGCCGATCCTTGGTCGTTGCCGAAAAGACGTTCCGAAATGACGCCGTGAAGGGGTAGATACATCAACGTAACGACTGCGAGGATCGCCATGGGCCGTTTCAAAGAAATGCCACGCTGGCGCCATTGCACGAAGCACAGCACCGCGATCGCCAACACCAAGGCAACCCACCCTCCACGCGAGAAGGTAAAAATTAACGCGACGCCGCCTAGCCCAAGTACCGCCGATGCCAGCCATTTGTACGTCTTACCCAGATCCGCAAATAGTATGCCGGCTGTAAACGCAAGCATGACGCTGAGGTAAGCGCCCGCTACGTTGGGCACTCCGATCGTGCCACCGATCCGCATACGTCCGCTGTCGCCAAGACCCTCGGCAATGATGTGGATTGGGAAATCCCACGTCGTCGACGCTGTCACCGTGAATTTCATCACGGTAATGACCAGGCTCTCAAACAAGCATCCGCCTAGAAGCAGCGACACAACAAAGAGGACGTCGTGCCGGGTTCGTACATTGTTGGCGACATAGAAATAGATCAGGCAGGCTTCCAGCAAAAGGTGCACTTCGAAAAGCGAGAGGGTCTGATCTCCGGCGACGACCACTGAGAGTGCTGTGATGGCGAGATACGCCACAAGTGGCAGATTAATCTGAAGCGAGGAACGCTCCCCGGGCGTTCTTCTTGCAAGTGCCCGGACGACCCAGGACGTGTATAGAGCCGCTAGGGCGAGCGTTGTCGCCGAGATGCTCAGGCCTTTTAATGCCCCTCGCGCTGCATCTAGAGGCCGGTAGAAGAGATACGTGCCGAATTGAATGGGGATGTCCAGGATGACAATCGCCAAAAGGAACCTTTGAAGACTCCTGGAGGTCAAGGCAAGAAAAGGACTCAAAATGGCGACTACTAGGGAGTCCCCGCTGACTGAGCGGAGACGTGGGTAGGTCGCCGTTCCTGCCGTCTGGCTCGGGCTCGAAATTGCGTTTACTGCTCGTGCCTGCAACTCTTTCCCCAGGTCTAACCTCCTTTCGCTGAATGCTCCCGGTGCTTGCATTCCTGCCGGACTCACGCACTCGCGCCTGGGCCCTGGTCAAGAGACTTTGACTCCGATTGGGCATCCTGCCTGGCGGACATGAAATCGCGTATCGTCTTAGCGACGAATTCGATCTGATCTTGCGTGATTTCTGCGTACATCGGCAAAGACAGGACTTGCCGTGCGTACAATTCGGTGACCGGGAAATCTCCTCGCTTGTGCCCCAAATCACGATATGCCGGCTGTAAATGGATCGGAATCGGATAGTGAATGCTCGCGTTGATACCCCTGGTGATGAGGTGTTCTTTCAGCGCGTCGCGTTGCTGGGTGCGAATCACATAGAGATGCCAGACCGATTCGGCGCCGGCCACCTCGCATGGTAGTACAACATTGCAACCATCCAGGAGTTTTTGGTACAGGGCCGCGTTCCGGCGGCGTGCGACGTTCCACTCTTCCAGGTATTTCAGCTTGACGCGCAGCACAGCAGCCTGCAAAGTGTCGAGCCGTCGATTATATCCGCGGAACAGGTGCTGATATTTTTCCTTCTGCCCGTAGTTGCGCAGCATCTCCAAGCGTCTTGCGACCCCAAGGTCATTTGTGACCACCATGCCGCCGTCGCCGTAGGCTCCCAAGTTTTTGCCTGGATAGAAGCTGAAAGCTGCTGCATGCCCTAAGGAGCCCGCCCGCTTTCCCCTGTACCGTGCGCCGTGGGCCTGGCAAGCATCTTCAATAATGACCAGCCCATGCTTGTCCGCGAGTTGCCGAATGGGATCCATATCCGCGGGATGGCCGTAGAGGTGCACCGGAAGCACCGCTTTCGTTCGAGGAGTAATGGCCCTCTCGATGGCCGCGACATCCGCGGTATAGGTGGAACGGTCGACATCCGCGAGGATCGGCGTCGCGCCAACATGGGAAATTGCCAATGCGGAAGCGATGAAACTGTTCGCAGCGGTGATTACTTCGTCGCCGGGTCCGATGTCGAATGCCCGGAGGGCCAACTCCAGTGCCGACGTCCCGGAATCCACGCCAACCGCATATTTAGCCTCACAAAACGCAGCGAACTCTTCCTCGAAGAGACTTACTTCACGGCCCAGGATAAAATCCGTTTGCTGTATAACTCTGAACGTCGCCTCATTGATTTCTCCTTCGATGGTGCGGTACTGCGCCGCAAGGTCAACGAACGGCACTTGTGGCTGTTTCGAGTGCATTAACATTTGGGTGGACATAATCACCTTGGTTTTCTACCTCCACTTGGAGTCCCTTGCTTTCGATGGAACGATTTACCGCTTCGAGCACTCGCACAACGTCTCGGCCCTCAACCCCACTGCTGATTGGCCGCTTTCCGGTTCGCACGCAATCCAAAAAATGCCGGCACTGGTGCTTCAATGGTTCAACCGGTTCAAGGCGGGGGCTGATGATGTCGCCATCCCGTATCTCGAATCGAAATTCGCCATAATTCAAGGGTTCGTGTTCAACTGGACTGACGCCCTTTTCGAACACGCGCACCTGTTCAACCCCGTTTAGGTCGTTGAAGACGATCCGCTTGTCACTTTTGACGACCACAACTTCCCGCGCTTTGTCGGGGTCGGCCCAGCTAACATGGACGTGAGCGAGAACATTGTCAGGATAGCCGAGCGAGATGAAACCGACGTCGTCACGGCAGTTTCCCAGTACCTTGCCTCCGACCGCACTGACCCATTGGGGCGTGCTATTAAGGAGGTAGTTGAAGATCGCGATGTCATGGGGGGCGAGGTCCCAAAGCGCATTCACGTCGCGTCGGATGGGACCCAGGTTTGTCCTGCGGGCATACAAATAATAGACCCGGCCACCACTCTCTTGTACGTACTCCTTCACCTTGCGGACGCCTGCGTTGAAGATAAACGTGTGCCCCACCATCAAGATTGCGGAGTTGGATTCGGCCAGGTCAATCAGCTTCTCAGAGTCGGCGGCGACGGTGGTTAGTGGTTTTTCCACGAGGACGTGCTTTCCAGCCATTAACAAACGGCGCGTCACGTTGAAGTGCGTCGAAGCTTCAGTGCAAACAACGACTGCGTCCACGTCCGGCTGCGATGCCGCATCGTCGACCTGTGTTGTCAGGTACACTCCCGGAAAACGTCGCGCGACCTCATTCAGGCGTTCTGCGCTCCGGTCGCAGACTGCCATTACGCGCGAGTCCGTTAGTTCTTTGAAAATTCGGACATAATTCATTCCCCAGTAGCCGCAACCAATAATCGCGACTCCCAACGGTTTCGTGCTTCCCGGATGTTTCTTACCTCCGAGTGGAAGCATTGTGGTGTTCATTCTGCACCTCTCCTGGATAGGACCGCAGGGACGGTAAGACAAAGGATTTTGAGATCTTGCCAAAGAGACGCGTTATGGACGTATTCGAGGTCCATACGGATCATCTCTTCGAACGAAACCTTGCCGCGCCCCTTCACCTGCCAAAGGCCAGTGATTCCGGGCAGTGCAGCCAGTCTCTTGTGATGCCCATTTCCATAGCAGGCGACTTCGTAAAGAGGCACCGGACGAGGACCCACAAGGCTCATGTCGCCTTTTAATACGTTTAGAAGTTGCGGCAGCTCGTCCAAGCTGAACTTCCGCAGAAATCGGCCGAGTCGCGTCACGCGGGGATCGTTAGTGAGCTTGAATGTCCCCCCATTTTCGGGCGAAGGTTGGGCGCGACCTTCGACGAAATCTCGAATGTACGCCTCGTGAACGGAAGAATCTGCGTCCTTCACCATGGAGCGGAACTTGTACATGGTGAAATTCTGAATGAGCCACAATGCACGTCCCCCTGCCGACTGCCGTTTTGCCCCAACGCGTTGCTGGGTGAAGAAAACCGGACCCGGTGAATCCAGTCTAATCAGAACAGAGATCAGCAAGAATAGTGGAAAAAGAAAGACAAACAGCACAGCTGCGAGGATCAAGTCCAGGTAGCGCTTGCAGTTGAAATAGAAATTTCTTTCTGATCGGTCGGCCAACAGGGCTATCCGACTCGGCCATTGCCAAGTTTGTTGTTCAGCCATTTTGTCTAACCATTCTTTCTGAAATTGGGCGGGGGGGTGAGTCGGCTGGGCAGGATTTTCTTAGGGACTGGGGTCTATTAAGAGGCGCCTGCATCTGAGGGGGGCGAGGTTCGTCAGATTTCAAACAGCCCTGGGTGTATAACGATAAGTAAAATCTATCCTTAGAGCCTCCGGTAGATCGCGTCGGGAATAGGAAATGCGCGATTGTTCAACACAACTCCAAGCACGCTCACATTAGCAGCTGCGAGATTATCCTTCACCCGCCGCGCCGCTTCCTTCCGCGTGTTATTTGCCTCCACTACCAGCACGACGCCGTCTGTCCAACGACTGAGCTGCATTGCGCTGGTCTGCAGTCGCAGTGGTCCCGAATGGATCACGACATACCTGAACGTATCGCGCAGTTCTTTTATTCTCGCCCGCAATCCTTCTGCTATCGTGGGAAAACGCAACTGAGTGGCCAACTTCCCGCTTGGCATCAACCACAGGTCATGCTCTGGGATTTGCAGGGCGAAATTCTGTATTGGACCGGATTCAACCGTAGCTTCGACCAGTCCTCTAATATTTTCCACACCAAAATATTCATGCAGCGAGGGCGCCGCGAAATTTGCGTCTACTACACATACTGGTCCTTCGGCCCGAGATGCGAGAATCTTCCCCGCGCGGGCGCAGATTGAACCACAACCGGACTCGCCTTCAAGACTAGCGAACAGCGCTATGCGTGGCGAACCCTGATTTGTTCCAGGGAAAACACGCTGAACTAACTTGAATTCTTCTTCGCGCGCGATCGCGTCGATGTCAATATTGTTATCCCGCTGAATGCTGCGCGTCGCTAGCTTCCATTCCCACTTATTTGCGGCTCGCTTAATTTCGTCAATCCACTGGAATGACGAAGAGAACTTTGGACGGAAGTTCTGCCGGACCGCTTTCTTGATAACTGGGGCAGTTGATTCCTTTCCCGTTGAGCTAGTAGGCAGGGGAAGTTTCTGCTCCTCAGCCGCTGTTTTCGGCGAGGAAGGACCCTTCAGGGTGTTTTGCGATGGATTCTTCTCAAGATGGTTGTCAAAATAATTAAGCCAGCTGATTGGATTTTCCGAAGGTCGAAACACGGCGGCATAATCATCATCTTGCGAAACGCTCGCTTTATTCTGCTCCAGCACATCGGGCCGAAGTTCGGACCACGCACCTAGAGTTCCAAGGGGTGGCTCATTAACTGTCTCGAAGACGTCGGGCAAAGATGCGTTCAGCATGACTCTCTCGAAAGTCTCTTTATCCAGCTCAAGATTTGCCTCATCCTTCGCTGTCGGAACAGCATCTTCCGCTTGGATAGCTGTTTCGAACAAAGCTTCGATGTTACCTAATCGCTGGAGAAGCTCGAAGTTCTTGCTCATAAGTGCCCGGTTGCTCCGCGCTGCGATTTCAACACACCTTCCCGCTCAGCAGCGCCTTTCTCACTTGGTTAACGACATGGGAAGCTGAATTTCTTGTCCCACATCAAGATGTTCATGGTTTCTCAAATTTGGATTAAGCCGGCGGATTTCGGACAAAACCTTGCTGTCATATCGCCCCACAATAGACATACATAGATCCCGCAACGTATCTTTCGGTTGAATCACATACGTGAATGTTCGAATCGAGCCCTCCGCTGCCCTTGTTTGCGGCGCTGCCGGGGAAGGCAAGCCAGAGGAAACACTGGCGCCTCGCTGTTCAGACCTGGGCTCCGAACCCCTAACCGCAAAAGAACTTGCAGCATCGATTTCGCGGACGGCGGAAGGCTGAGCAGTTGCCGGTCGTATCCGTGTGCCCAGGAAAGTACCCAAACAGGCGATCGCAAGTAAAAAAACCGTTGTCTGAAAAAGGTGTCGCCGCCGGAGATTTTCGCGAACACGGGAGTAAAGGGACTTTCGCGACGGCCGAGGGTTTCGAACAGCGGCTTGCGCTGCCTCCTGTTGTGAGATCGCAGGTCCCGTGGCTTGCAAACCGCTCGATAGATCCTCCGCAGCCTCCTTCGCCACTCCGGCGTCAATTTGCCTCATTCGCATTGCACAGCCCAACGACAGCGCATTGAAGCATAGATTGTTAATGAGTCGCGGTATCCCCCGGCTGCGTTCGGCGATCAACTCCAGAGCACCAGGCATGAACAACTCAGGGCCTTGATACCCAGCAACCCTCAGACGATGCTGAATGTAGCGAAACGTCTCGCCGGCCGGAAGCGCGTCCAGTCGCGCTTGAACTGCAACGCGCTGGCGGAGTTGGACCAAGCTCGGTCGCGACAGCCGCTGTGCCAGCGCAGGTTGCCCCGCCAGAATGATCTGAAGCAGTTTCCTGTCCGGCGCTTCAAAGTCCGATAGCAAGCGGACCGTCTCAAGCACCGTGTCGGAGAGATTCTGTGCTTCATCGATGAAAACTACTACGCGCCTCCCTGCCTTTGTCTCGCGAAACAAGAATTCGTTGAGCTCCGAGTGCATCCGTACAATATCTTCACCCTTGTTCTCGATGCCTAAGTCATCCAGCAGGTAGCGGATCAGCTCACGTGAATCGCACTGCGTCTGAAACAGGAACGCGCTGTGCACGTAGCCTTTCCATCGCTGCAGGAGTTGGAACAGCAGCGTGGTCTTGCCCATCCCCGGCTCCGCAACGAGGGATAGAAAACCGCGCCCCGTTTCAATCCCGTAAAACATGGACGCCAGCGCTTCCCTATGCCCGGGGCTGAAATAGAGGTAACGCGGATCCGGTGTCACTCCAAACGGTTGGTCGCGTAGTTTATAGAAATCGAGGAACATGGTTTCTAATCGCCATTCTTCGGAAACGCGGCAACCACGGGGCTGCCCAGGAACGATTCGACCTCTTCAGGCGTACGCAACGACGGGTCCCAGCGATCCGCAACAACAGCAAGAATTACGCTCGTCAGGATCGCCAGGATCACGCCAAGAGCCATGACCAGCAACCACCGCGACTGGGACGTAAACGGTACGGTGGCGGGTTCCGCAACCACCACGTTGGAAAAACGCTGGCGGTCCAGTGCGTCGGAAATACGTGCCTCCTCTGCTTTGCGGAGGTACAGCATGTAATTTTCCTCATCTGACTTTGCCGCACGGAGCATGTCCTGCTGCAGAAGTTCCTTGCGGTCCAGTTGCTCATTCTCGGCCCGATACGTGCGAATCAGTGAAGACATAGCTCCGGCGCGCGCCTTTGTTGCTGCGAGTTCTGTCTTAGCCTTCGCCAGTTCGGCTCGCGTTGCTTCATAAGTGGGATCGCGATCTGTTGTTTCGTCCCTTAAAGGCGCCTTCTCTGCCGCTGCAATGGCCGCGCGCGTTGCAGCAATTTCCTGCTCGACCTCCTGTACCGGCCTGTACGTCGGCTCGAATTTTGTCAGCAGCTCGGTGCGTTTCAACTCCAAGTCCAGCAACTTGGACTTCATGTTCTGCATAAGCTGGGGATTATCTGATGTGCGCACCTGCGTCGTCTGACGGTTCGGCAGCGCGGCCAATTGAGCTTCGAGTGCGGCAATGCGTTGCCGACTCTCCGCTACGGTTGCGCGCGCACCCTTTTGCTCGGCCTCGAACTCAGCAAGCTTGCGCACGCTCATTTCTTTCTCGAGCGTCGGATTAACTACTCCCTGGTCCTTACTGAAACTGGTTAATTTTTCCTCGGCGCTTTTTAAGGCCTTGCGATATTCCTCGGCCTGTTGATAAAAGAATTCATACTGTCCCGGAGCCCGATGCATCGCCAGGTGCTTTTCCAGATACAGACTGGCCAGCGAGTTGAGCACTTTAGCCGCCAATTGCGGATCTCTTGCCTTGTAGGACACCCTAATTAGATTCGTCAGCTTAATAGGCTGGACCGTCAGTGCTTTTTCCAGTTTGATCACCGCGGGCCCAATTCTCTGTTCGTCGTTCTCCTCCACTTTGCTCCGCAGAGAACTGCCGTTGAGAGACTGAAGATTACAGGCAACCACCACCTTGCCGAGCAAATCCTTCGACCTGATCAATTCCGCTTCTGACTGCAGCTCTTCCTCGCTCACTTCCGTACGCCATTGAACAGGAGTTTCGCGTTCCGGCGACACGACCTGCTCGGCCCGCTCGTGCCTCACCAGAATTTTCATCTGCGCTTCGTATTGCTTGGGCAACAGCAACGCAATGACGGCAGAGATTGCCAAGATCCCCAGAAAAGTATTGATGATTAACCGGCGCTGGCGAAAACCAATCGCCAGGAAATCCCGCATTGTGAAACTCTGCTTTTCCTCGTCCGCATGAGTGTTCAGTGTTCCTTCGAGCATAGCTTTGACCTCACTCTCGTGAGAAACGGTTAGAGAACGCCTGGATTGGCATACAGACCGAGCGATGAGGTTGGGATGAATCTCCCGATCTTTGACATGGTATTTTTTGGCACGTACAGAAAATCACCGGGTTGCAGGTAGGCGTCCTCGTTTAGGTTTGCGTCTTTCAGCATCTTCTTCATGTTCAGTTTCTTGACTTGAACCCAGCCATCCGGCACTCGGTGAAATAGCACCACCTGCGAATGTTTCGCGGAGTCTCTAAGGCCTCCGGCAATGGCAACTGCTTCAGTCGCCGTCGTCTCTCCGCGCAAATCAAATTTTCCGGGATGACCCACTTCCCCGCCCACGATGAAGAACGGCTTCTCAAAATCCTTTAGCTCCACGTTGATTACTGGATCGTGGAGAATCTTTCCGTAGACGGCTCGCAGCGAATCATTCAACTCGGGCAGCGTCTGGCCTTCCACCCGTATGCTGTCCACGCCGCGAAGCGTAATGTAACCGTCGGGTTGCACGGTGACGGTCTGATTGAACTCCGGCGTGAAAGGGAAATTCAATTCCAGCACGTCTGCGGAGTGCAGTTGGTATCGTCGATTGCGATGCTGCAGTTGAGGTGCTTGCCCGCGCTCTCCGGATCCATCTCCGTTTGCGCGAGTCGCTTGTTGCGAAGGGGAAGGCGCCGGCGCGTTGATGTCTTGCGCATCCGCGGTCCAGGTCGCGAGTACCACGGCGCTAATTGCGAAACCGACACGGAGTTTATATATTCCGAGCATGGAAACCTCACTCCCTTGACAAATGTCTTATCTGGACGACTTCATCGCCCCTCGGCCGATTCCCCCGCCAGGCCGCGCGTACTGCCAAGGTGCATTTGATGAATGGAGATTAATTCTGCCGGGTCGGTCGAGGCATCTATTGGAGAAGGCCTTGCCCCGTCGTGTACGTTGCTGATCCACCTGCGATCGATTTCTACGGCCACAGAGCGCTGTAACAAGCTGACGGATAGAACCAGTTTTAGTCCGGACTTGATCCTGAGGACGATTCCAGACAAACCCTGTAGCGGTCCCTCTTCAATCCGAACCACATGCCCCACTTCCAAATATGGCCAGGGCATTGTTGGGAGACCGCTCTTACCCACGCGTTGGATCGCGGCAATTTCCTGCTCTTCCACAGGAATGGGTGTCTTGCCGACTCCGACGATCTGGATCACGCCTGGCGTCATCAAGACGGGTAGCCGGTTGTGCGGGTTCATCCGGCAGAAGAGATACCCGGGGAACAGGGGCACATCGACCTCTTTTACTCGATCGGACCACCGACGAATGAATTTGCTGACGGGCAAATAGCACTCGTATCCGGCGTTCTCCAACAGTAAGGTCGCATTCCTCTCTCTGCCAGTCCTAGCCAGAATCGCGAACCACGGCCACTGTTGATTGCGCATTCCCATGATGACTCCTCTTGAGATGCTACCGCCCTTGGAGTCCCAGAAATCCCAGGACCCGGTTTCGGCAAATACCTAGCTCCCCTCGGACACACCGTCTCAACTCACACTACATTCACTTTCGAGGGAGTAGCTTGGCTCTCGCGAAACCGTAACCGATGCCAAACTCCTTCACAATCCGGTCTTAACCTCAAATTGCGCAGCGGGAAATTCCCCAGACACTGAAGGAATGGTGTTTTAGCGAATCTCATCGCATTTCTGGGGAGGCTACGCGGTTTCCATACACCGGCAGAGCCCCTTTCGCCTGGACTCAGGTGTTACCCTGCATCTGAATCGTTGATTCAACTGATTGTTCCTTGCCCGCGCCTCTTAATATCCTTATTCCTCATCATCCCTCGTCCCGCCCAGTGGAGAGAATGTGGGAATATTCATCTGACCCGAAGACATGCTATTCGACTCGCCTGCTTATTTCCTCTTCCTGATACCCGTCGTGCTCTTGTACTGGCGTCTCAACCAGCGCGCCCAAAACGTCTTTCTTCTTCTGGCCAGCTACTTTTTCTACGGATGGTGGGATTGGCGCTTTCTCGCTCTCATGATCGGCAGCACCACCGTGGACTTCCTGATCGCTCAGAAAATTGCCCCATCCCGCTCGGATCCCAACCGCAGGAAATGGTTCATCTTCTCGATCGTTCTGAATTTCACGATTCTGGGGATTTTCAAATACTTTGACTTCTTCGCGGTCTCCTTCTTGGGAGCCCTCGACAAACTTGGCATTCACAATCTTCCACTACCCTTGATTCGCATGATCCTTCCGCCCGGCATTTCGTTTTACACGTTCCAGGAAGTGGCCTACATCGTGGACGTCTATAAAGGGAGAATCGAGGCCTCCAGGTCCTTTTTCGACTATGGTCTCTTTATCAGC
>WNFT01006941.1_pt1 | contig 23895 bp, 27 predicted proteins | sample 5400191 | NCBI WGS metagenome assembly WNFT01 (sample SAMN13153359, study PRJNA577476) | soil metagenome | isolation source: 80 cm saprolite under Madrone tree | place: USA:California | collected 2016-06-14 | reverse complement strand
CATCGCGCCCGACGTCACGTTCATCCGCTATCCCGTCGTCAATCACTATGCCGACATGGACGAGGCGATGACCGACTGCCGGATGCTCATGGGGGACGAGTGGGACGAAGCGCGAGCCCGTACCTTGATTGAAGAGATGGCGACGAAAGACGGCGACGAGCTGGTGATCGACGGCGGCATAGCGCTTTCGGGGATCGCGCATTGGCAACCCGCGACCTAGTTATCCGGCCGGTGAGGCCGGGCGATCGGGACCGGGTCGTGGAGCTGACCAAGGACGTCTGGGGCGGCCACGACTACCTCCCCGAAGTTTTCGACGAGTGGGTCGCCGACGCGGCGTCTGCCTTCGAAGCGATCGAGGTCGATGGAACAGTGGTCGGCCTTCAGCGTCTACGACCGTACGCGCCGGGGCTCGTCTGGTACGAAGGGTTGCGCGTGGCCGCGAGCCACCGTCGGCAGGGGCTGGCGCGGGCAATGCTCATGTCAGCGATCGCCGAGGCGCGCGAGCAGGGTCACGGCGAGATGCGGCTCGCGACCGGGAACCTCGATGCGGTTCGGCTCTTTGAGTCGGTTGGCTTCAGGCGACTGCTGGACGTCCGCTGGTGGCGTGGACCTCGGGTAGAGGGCGGAGAGTCACCTCGCATCCCGCCTCCGGCTGAGGCCGAGAAGCTCTGGCCGATGGTCGCTGCGAGCCCCGGTGTCGAGCTGTACGGCGGGGTCGCGGCGGACTTCAACGGAGCGCGGGACATCAGCGCCGCCGAGCTCGCGAGGCTGGCCGAGATCGGGATGCTGCGGGTCGGTCCGGGAGGCCGTGCCGTGGCGGGCCTTCGCCGGCCATGGGGAGACAACATCGCCGTCGCGTTCATTGCCGGCCAGGGTGGGTCGCTCCGCGAGCTGCTCATGGCTCTTCGTTTCGAAGCCGACGCCGATGGCCTCGACGAAGTGGTCGTCGGCTTGCCTCGCGATCACCCAGCCGCCGATGACCTGCGGGCTTCCGGATACGATTTCGCGAATGACGACGACCACACCTTCATCTACGCCCTCACCCTCTAGTTGAGTCGTCGTTACGTAATCCTCGGCAACGGCATCGCCGGGCAGACTGCCGCGGAAGAGCTTCGGAAGCTCGATGGCGAAGCATCGATCGTCATGATCGCCGCCGAACGCCACCCTCTTTACAACCGCGTCGCGCTGCCGCGATACCTGCGCGGCCAGGTGCGCAGGGAAAAGGTCTTCATGCGCACGGTCGAGGATTACGTGAAGCACAACCTCGAGATTTATTTCGAGACCTGGGCCACCGAGGTCGACGTCGCCGGCAAGATCGTGCGCACGAACCGGGACCAGGAGTTTCCCTATGACGCGTTGCTGGTCGCGACCGGAGGCCGCCCCAAGCCGCCTCCATGGCCTGGCTGTGACGACATCTCGCAAACGATCGGGTTCCAGACCCTCGACGACACGGACGCCATCATCGAAAAGGCGGACACGTCGGAGCGTGTCCTGGTGATGGGCGGCAGCTTCATCGGCTACGAGCTGGCCGAAGGCGTCAGCTTCCGCAAGAAGGCGCAGCTCACCTGGATCATGCGCGGCCCCTGGTTCCTCCGCTACGTTCTCGACGAGGAAGGCGGTCAGCTGTGCCGGCAGCTGGGCGAGTCGCAGGGCGTGGAGTTCATCACCTCCGACGAGGTGCAGAAGTTCAGCCGCATGAATGGCCGATTCCTCGCCGAGACGGTAAATGGAAAGCGTGTCGAATTCGACCTGCTCACGTACGGCGTCGGGCTCGACTACTACACGGAGCCAGTCAGTCGATCTGAGGTGAAGCTCGACAAAGGCATCGTCACAGATTCCAAGCTGCGCGCGTCGGCGCCTGACGTTTACGCCGCGGGCGACATCGCTGTGTTCTACGACCTGATGGTCGAGCGCCACAACCAGATGGGGACCTGGGACAACGCCGAAGCGCATGGCAAGGTGGCGGCGCGCAACATGGCCGGCGCGGACGAGGACTTCTTCGACGTGCCGACCTACACGACCACGATGTTCGGCTCGACGCTGGCGGTGATGGGCGTGACACCGGACGTGCAGCCCGGCCTCGAATCGGTCAGGACGTTCAGCTTCGAGGAGAAGTTCTATCGCAAGCTGTTCTTCAAGAACGACCGCCTGGTGGGCGCGATCATGATCGGCCCACCGAAGGGCCGGAAAAAGCTGATCGAGATCATGCGGTCGCGCCAGGTGATCGAGCGTCCGAGGCAGGAGCTTCTCGACCCCAACAACCTCAAGGAGTAGCTGCTGGTGGCCGCCGAGTACCACTTCATCACCCACTGGAAGATCAAGGGCACGGCCCGCGAGGTGGCTGACGTCTTGGACGACCCGCTTGGTCTCGTCCGCTGGTGGCCATCTGTCTACCTCGAGGTGCGCGAGCTCGACGCCGGAGACCCCGTCACCCATGTCGGCCGGGTCATCGACCTCTACACGAAGGGATGGCTTCCGTACACGCTGCGATGGCGGTTCAAGGTCACCGAATCGCGTGGCGTCGACGGCTTCACGCTCGTTGCCGATGGCGACTTCGTCGGCACCGGCGTGTGGACGTTCGAGCCGATCGGAGAGTTCGTTGACGTCAAGTACGACTGGCGCATCCGGGCCGATAAGGCCTTGCTCCGGTACGGGTCGTTCATTTTCCGGCCGATCTTCGGCGCCAATCACCGCTGGGCGATGGCCCGCGGCGAGGAAAGCCTCGACCTCGAGCTGCGCCGGCGGCGTGCTACAACCGAGGAGGAACGCGCGGCCATTCCCGCCGCGCCGCGCCCGACCTTCCGGTAGACTTCGCCACAGAAGAATGCCATTCGCCTACAGCGAATCTGCCCAGCTGGTTCGCGAAGCCCTCGGCTCGGTGCTGCGGCGCCGTCGGGAAGCCGTGCACCGTACCCTCACCGAGGTAGCGGGGGAAGCCGGCCTCTCGCCGGCTCACCTGTCGGAGGTCGAGCGAGGCCGCAAAGAGGTCTCGACGGAACGCCTGCTGGCGGTCGCGCACGCGCTCGGCGTGAGGCCGGCGGACCTGTATGGCGAGCTGGCGCGCCTTCTGGGCGCCGACTCCGAGCGGCCCGCCTGGCCTGAGGACCCGCCCGCGAAGCTCCGCCTCGCGACCGCGGGTCTGCCCCTGGAGGCGCTGCGGAGCGTCGCCGACTTCAGCGCATATCTCGCGATGTCCAACCCGCCGCCCAAGGCGCGGCCACGCATCGGTTTCGAAACAAGGAGGTAACCGAAGATGCATCTCATACCGACCGTGATCACCAACGACGGGCGCGGCGAACGCGCTTACGACATCTACTCGCGGCTGCTCAAGGACGGCGTCGTCTTCGTACGCGGCGTCATCGACGACGAGCTGGCGAGCAACGTGACCGCGCAGCTGCTGTTCCTCGAGAACGAGGCGCCTGACCGCGACATCCAGCTCTACATAAACAGCCCTGGTGGCTCGCTCACCGCGGCGCTGTCGATTTACGACGCCATGCAGTATGTCGGCCCCAAGGTCGGCACCCTGTGCACAGGACTGGCCGCGAGCGGCGCGTCGATCCTGCTCGCAGGCGGGGACGCGGGGATGCGGATGTCCCTGCCCCACGCGCAGATCCTCATCCACCAGCCGTTCACGCAGGGCATCCAGGGCCAGGCCACCGACATCCAGCTGCACGCGCAGGAGATCCTGAGGCAGCGCGAGTCGATGGCGCGGATCTACGCGAAGCACACCAGCCGGCCGTTAGAGGACGTCGAACGCGCGATGGAGCGCGACTTCTTCATGAACCCGCAAGAGGCGAAGGATTGGGGCCTCATCGACCTCATCGTCGAGCGCAACCCGGTCGCGGCCAAACCCGTGGCGTGACACGTATAAGGGAAAACCCGGATGGTTTTCCCTCATCGCCGGGCGGTCCGCGCGCGGCTGCGCCCATTCCGGTATATCGATGGGATTTTTTTGAAGGGGCTAGCGCACGTGCAGGTCAGTGGTGAGGAAGCATGGGTGACGGCCGGAATAAATCCGGCCTTCAGCACAACGCGCGGTAAATACGACGCGTGAGGATCATCGTCCTGGGCGGGACTCGGTTCATCGGTCGCGCGATCGTCGAGGAGCTGGCCTCCTCCGGCCATGACGTTCTGATCGTTCATCGCGGGGTGCTCGAACCGGCGGACATGCCGGCCGTTCAGCACTTGCATGCCGAACGCGCCGAGCTGCCGGCCCGTCGTTCCGAGCTGGCTGCATTCGAGCCTGACGCGGCGATCGACTGCCGGGCGCTCACCAAAGTTGACGCGCAGACGGCGATCGACGCCCTTCCGGCCCGCATCAGGATGCTGGTGATATCCAGCATCGATGTGTACAGAGCGTTCGCCGCCCTGAACGACGGGCGCGAAACGGATCCAGTCCCGATCGACGAGACCTCGCCGGTCCGCACCGAGCGCTACCCCTATCGCGGCAAGGCGCCGGGCATGGACGACTACGACAAGCTGGACGTCGAAGATGTCTACCTGCCGCTGGGCGCAACGTCGCTTCGGTTGCCGATGGTTTACGGGCCGCACGACTACCAGCTACGCGAGGAGTTCATCCTTCGGCGGGTGCGGGCCGGTCGCAAGCGCATCCCGTTCGGCGCCGGGATGTGGCTCGCCTGCCGCGCATACGTCGGGGATGTCGCGCACGGCGCTCGCTTGGCTCTCGAGTCGACCTCGACCGAGGGCAGCGCCATCAACCTGTGTGAGGACCGCACCTTCTCGATGGCGATGTGGTCGCGGATGATCCTCGAGGCTGCCGGCTGGAATGCGGAGCTGGTGAGGGTGGCCGACGAGGTGCTGCCCGAGGACCTCAAGCCGACCGGAACCATGACCCAGCACATCGCCGCGAGCTCGAAGCGAGCCCGGACTCTGCTTGGCTGGACGACGTCCGAACCCGCCGAAACGCTGCAGGCAACCGTCCGCTGGCACCTGGCCAACCCGCCGGCCGGCAGCAGCGCGGATTTCAGCGCCGACGACCTCGCTCTAGCTTCGGTCTAAGCTTCGGAGGCAGATGACCCGCCGGTACCGGCCGTTTGATCCGTTCGACCGCGGCGGACCGCTGGAAGGCCGGGAGCTCCGAATCCCTCGCCCGCCCCGCCGCTTCTGGATCGGCGCGGCGCTGTTCGGCCTCGCCCTGCTGATCTTCTTTTTCGCCAGCCCCGTCGTCTGGCTGTTGACCGAGCTGCAGTGGTATGACTCGCTCGGATTCAAGGACGTGTTCACGACGCGCCTGACGCTGCAGGTGGCGCTGTTCGCCGGCAGCCTCGCGCTGGCATTCATCTACCTCGCCGCCAACGTCGTCGTCGCGCTCCGCCTACGCGCGGGACCGAGCTTGCGCGCAGTCGGGATCAGGCGGTCGAGCATTCGCAGCGCGACCGGTGGCGCCGCCCTCGGCGGGGCGGCACTTATCGCGCTGGTCCTGTCTGGAGGCGCCGGCACCCAGTGGCAAAGCCTGGCTCTGTTCCAGCATGCCAAAGCGACCGGCATCACCGACCCTGTCCTGGGCCAGGACATCTCCTTCTATCTGCTGACGCTGCCCCTCCTGCACTCGATCGTCAACTGGGCGCTGGGCCTGGGTTTCCTGACTCCGCTTCTGATTGGCGTCATCTACGCGTGGCGCGGCGACACGTTCGACTTCAACCTGAGTCCGCCGGCGATCGCACATATTTCCGCGCTTCTGGCGGTGTTCGCCCTGGTGCTGGCGGCATGGATGTGGATCGGCCGGTACGACCTCCTGTACGCCCACAACAGCTCGATCGTCTGGGGCGCCGCATACACCGACGTCAACGCGCGGCTGCCGATCGTCACGTTCCAGGCCGGTGCCGCCGTCGTCCTGGGCGGCGCGCTCCTGGTCAACATCTGGCTGCGCCGGCTCTGGCTTCCCCTCACGGCCGCGGGCGTTTGGGTCGCGCTCCTCTTGATCGGACAGGTGTATCCGGCCGTCGTCCAGTCTTTCCTCGTCACACCCAACGCGCAGACCTACGAGCTGCCCTATATCGAGCGGGAAATAGCGGGCACGCGCGCCGCTTACGGGCTTTCCAACGTCGGTGTCAGCAATTTCAGCGGCGACCAGCCGCTCACGCTGCAGGATGTTCAGAACGACCAGGTCACCGTCAACAACCTGCGGCTATGGGACTACGCACCCCTCAAGCAGACATACGACCAGCAACAGACCATCCGCACGTACTACACGTTCAACGACATCGACCTCGACCGCTACACCATCAACAACCAGTACCAGCAGCTAGAGATCAGCCCGCGCGAGTTCGACTTCTCGCGGCTGCCCCAGTCCGCGCAAAACTGGGTCAACCAGCACCTCAGCTACACGCACGGTTATGGCGTCGCCGCCAGCCCCGTGAATGCCGTCATCGGCGAGGGCCTGCCCGACTATGTCGTCGGCAACCTGCCGCCCAGCGGACCGCTCGCCGTCACGCAGCCCGCGATCTACTTCGGCGAGCTCAGGCCACCGACCGGCGCCGACTATGTCCTCGCGCCGTCCAACACTCGCGAGTTCGACTACCCGCAGGGCAGCCAGGATGTGTTCACGAACTACACCGGCACCCACGGCGTGCCGATGACGAGCCTCAACCGCGCGCTCTGGTCGCTGAAGCTGGGCGATTTCAACCTGCTGGTCTCGGGCCAGATCACCGACAAGACCCTGATGCTGTACCGGCGCAACATCGTCGACCGCGTGTCCGAGCTAGCGCCGTTCTTGAGCTTCGACGGCGACCCGTACATAGTGGTCGTCGACGGCCACCTCTACTGGATCATCGACGCGTACACGACCGGCTCGACATACCCCTACTCGCAGACGCAGGCCTTCCAGAACAGCGACATCAACTACATCCGCAACTCGGTGAAGGTCGTGATCGACGCCTACGAGGGGATGCCCACGTTCTACATCGTCGACCCGAAAGACCCGCTGATCACCGCGTACGCGGCGACCTTCCCCTCGCTGTTCAAGCCGATCGACACGATGCCGGCGGGCGTGCGCGCCCACATCCGCGTGCCGGTGGACCTTTTCAACATCCAGGTCAACACGTACGCCACCTATCACGTGACCGCAGACGCCACGGGGGCCAAGGTTTTCTTCGCCAGAGAGGATGTTTGGGACATCCCCACCGCGCAGACATCCCCCGGCAGCGCGCCGACCCCTGTACAGCCTTATTACGTTTTGTTCCGGCTGCCGGGTGAGCAAAACGCCGAGTTCCTTCTGATCATGCCGTTCACTCCCCGAGGCAAGAACAACATGGTCTCGTGGATGGCGGCGCGCAATGATGGCGCGCATTACGGCGAGTACGTCTCGTACGTGCTGCCCAAGGACAAAGCCATCTTTGGCCCTCAGCAGGTTGCCAACCGGATCAACCAGGATCCCGTCATCTCGCAGGACTTCACCCTCTTCCACAGCACGGGCTCGCAGGTCGTGCAAGGCAACCTGTTGGTCGTTCCGATCGGCAACTCGTTCCTCTACTTCGAGCCGATCTATCTGAGCGCCACGACATCGTCGAGCCTGCCCGAGCTGAAGAAGGTGATCCTCGTCGACCAGGCACAGGTCGTCTACACGGACACGTTGCAGCACGCCATCGACCAGCTCGTGGGAACGACCACGGCGCCGCCGCCCAACCAACCCCCGGTCACGATCACGCCGGCCGTGGTCGCGCAGATCACCGACCTGGTCACGCAGGCCAACGTCCACTATCGGGCCGCGTATCAGGCTCTGGCCACGGGGGACTTCACGACGTTCGCGAGCGAGATGAAGACTGTGGGCCAGCTGCTGACGCAACTACAGGCGCTGACCGGCACATCGGTCTCTACAGGCACGACACCATCTCCGACGCCCGGCCGCACCGCGCCTTCGCCTTCGCACTCACCGTAAGGGAACGAAGCGCACCGGGAACAGGGACCGCGACATCAGGTCATCGCCACGCCGTTCGTACAGGCGCAGATCCTGGTGCTCGTCGGAGGCGCTCCCTAGCGGGATCACCATCCGGCCTCCTTCAGCCAGCTGTTCGACCAGCGGTGTGGGCAGTCCGGGCGAGGCGGCCGCGACCAGGATGATGTCGTACGGCGCGCGGGCAGGCCAGCCGAGTGTGCCGTCGGCGACCGCTACCTCGACGTTGGAGTAGCCCAGCCGCGACAGAGTCTCGGAGGCATGCTCGGCGAGGGCCGCCTCCAGCTCCAACGTGACGAGGTGCCGCACCAGGCGGCTCAGCACCGCCGCCTGATAGCCCGAACCGGCGCCGACTTCGAGCGCGTTGTCCTCTGGCTTGGGCGCGACGGCCTGGGTCATCAGGGCGACGACCAGCGGCTGGGAGATTGTCTGCCCGCACTGGATGGCGAGCGCGCGGTTCTCGTAGGCGTGGCGGCGCAGCCGGCCCGAGAGGAATTCCTCGCGCGGAATCTCTGACATCACTGCGATCACTCGCGGATCGATGACGCCGTTGGGCAACAATTGCTCGACGACCATCCGCTGCGCCGGTGTGCTCATGGCGCTCCTCGCGGTGAGAGTACAATTTCCGCGTTTCCTTGGCGTCGTCGTTCCACCTTTCCGTCCCGCAGAAGTGGCGCCGCCCCGTAAAGCAGCGGTCGCGTCTTGTCAGGCGATCGGGCCCGGCGCATTCACGCATTGAGTTCGCACACCCATCCGAGCAGGAGTTCGCGCGCTTCCTCGACTACTACCGGATCCGCTGGGTGTACGAGCCCGTGTCGTTCCCAGTCGCGTGGGACGGCACCAAAGTGTCGGAGATGTTCACGCCCGACTTCTACCTGCCAGAGCACGACCTGTACATCGAGCTCACGACGATGAAGCAGTCCTTGGTGACCCCGAAGAACCGCAAGCTGCGGATGCTGCGCGAGATCTATCCCGACGTCAACGTCCGCCTGCTGTATCGCAAGGACTATCAGCAGCTGCTGACGAAGGCCGGCTACGGCGCGCTGGAAGTACAGCACCTGCCCAAGGAGGACGTTGGCAGCATCCTGATCTCGCCGGTGGAGCTGGAGACGCGCGTGCGGGCCCTCGGGAGGAAGATCTCGCGCGAATACCGCGGCAGCTCGATCGTCCTCGTCGGTGTGCTCAAGGGTGTGACCTTCTTCCTTGCCGACCTCGCGCGGCAGATAAAAGTTCCGTTCGTCATCGACTACCTCGACCTGAGGCGGTTCGCCGGCGCGCAGCCTCATGAGCGCGTACGAATCGCGCGCGACATCGACTACCCGATCAAGGGCCGCCATGTGCTGCTTGTGGAGGACATCATCAACACGGGCCTGACGCTCGACTACGTGCTCTCGGAGCTTCGCGAGCGGGGCCCGGCCTCGATCGAGGTGGTGACGCTCTTGGACCGCCCCGGCCGGCGGCTGGTCGACGTGCCTGTGCGCTACGTCGGGTTCCAGATCCCCAACGACTACGTCGTCGGCTACGGGCTCGACTATCGCGAGCTGTACCGCAACCTTCCTTTCATATGTGCGCTCAAGGCGAGCGTTTTCGAGCTGGACGCCCAAGCCAATAGTTGAGGCCGGCTCGGCGGCTCCAGCGCCTCCTTGCCTGGATGGAGACGCAGGACTTCATGTTGCTCACCGCCGGAGATCCGAGCCTTCTCCGCCAGGTCGAGCTGATCATCATCGACAGCCACCGCCGGCTCTATGCGGCGAAGGGCAAACCGTGGTCCGAGCCGATCGCATACCAATGGCTTCGTTACGAGGACCCGATGCCGGTGACGCGCCTCGCGGAGGGACTGCACAGTCTTTTACTTCCTGTTTACCCTGAAGTCCCCTATGCGTTTTTCGGTTTCCAGCCACGGCTTGCGCCGCACCTTCCACCTACTCGACGTTCGGTATCCTCAGGTTTACCGTACTCAGCCGCTTGGGGCGACGCGAAAGTTAACAGGGCCCTAAGGGCACGTCAACAAATAAATTATTTCGAATGCCAGGCAACTCGTTGGGGGCTTGACACCACATCGCGTGAGGCAGTAGGCGGTCGTAGAATCGGCAGCACCAAGGCCGGTAAGGAGACGTTGAAATGCGCGAAGTCGTGATTGTCGAGGCCGTGCGAACGCCGATAGGTCGCCGCAACGGCAAGCTCAAGGAGATCCATCCCGTCGTCCTCGGCTCGCTCGTGTTGAAAGAGATCGTCAATCGCGCGGGCATCAAACCGGAGCAGGTCGAGGATGTTGTCTTCGGATGTGTGAGCCAGGCCGGCGAGCAATCGTTGAACGTCGCGCGCAACGCGTGGCTCACCGCGGGCTTCCCAGTCACGACCCCAGGGACCACCGTCGATCGCCAGTGCGGCTCGAGCCAGCAAGCTGTTCATTTCGCGGCCAACCTCATCCAGTCGGGCGTCTGCGACATCACCATCGCCGGCGGCGTGGAGTCGATGAGCCGGGTGCCAATGGGATCGAATGCGGTATCACCGGGGACGCCGTTCCCGCCCGAGCTGATGGAGCTCTACGACCTGGTGCCCCAGGGAATCTCAGCGGAGCTGATGGCGCGCAAGTACGGAATCTCGCGCCGGCAAATGGACGAGTTCGGAGTCCGCAGCCACCACCTCGCCCACGAAGCCACCGAGAAGGGCTACTTCACCTCGCAGATCATGCCCATCGACGTCCCGGTGGAAGGCAACGGCCACACCGAGCTCTTCAAGAAGGACGAAGGCATCCGCGCCAACGCGAACTACGAGGCGACCGCGGCTTTGCAGCCCGCGTTCAACCCCGAGCACTCGATCACCGCGGGCAACTCGAGCCAGATCTCCGACGGCGCTGCGGCTGTGCTGCTGATGTCGCTGGAAAAGGCGAAGGAGCTCGGGCTGCACCCCCGCGCGCGCATCCGCGCCCAGGCAGTCGTCGGCACCGACCCGGTGCTGATGCTCGAAGGCCCGATCCCCGGCACCGCGGCGGTGTTGAAGCGCGCCGGCCTCGAGCTGAGCAGCATCGATCTCTTCGAGGTCAACGAGGCGTTCGCATCGGTCGTCCTCGCGTGGCAGAAGGAGACCGGCGCCGACATGGACAAGACGAACGTCAACGGTGGCGCAATCGCGGTTGGGCATCCGCTCGGCGCGTCGGGCGCGATTCTCATGAACCGCCTTCTGTACGAGCTCGAGCGCCGCGACCTTCGCTACGGTCTCGAGACGATGTGCTGTGGCGGCGGCCTGGGCACGGCCACGATCATCGACCGGGTCGTCGAGTGAAAACCTTCGAGGCGTTCGGCGACCTGCGACCCATCCTGCTTGCCGAAGGGCTCACCGCCCGGGTGGTAAACGGGGAACGCATCACCATGGCGCTTGTCGACCTCGAGCCCAACTCCAAGTCTCCCGACCACCACCATGAGAATGAACAGCTTGGCGTTGTGGTCAAGGGGTCGATCGAATTCCGAGTCGGTGACGACAAGCGCGTTCTGCATGCCGGTGATAGCTACGTCATCCCGAGCCATGTTCCGCACCAGGCCATCGCGGGCGCAGAGGGCGCCACGGTGCTGGACATCTTCGCTCCGGTGCGCGCGGATTGGGAAAAGCTCGAGCGCTCAGACCCCGCGCCGGGCCGATGGCCGTAAAGAGTTCGCGGGGGGGGACAGATGTCCCCCGCCGCGGAACCCTCCCCTCTCCCGCGCGACGCTGGGTGGCGCTTGGAAGTAGCACGCGAGGTGACGGCCGGAATAAATTCGGCCTAGGCGCCACGCCTTGTCTTCGGAACGGGGCGCGACAGGTAGGGCGACTCGACGCAGAAGCGCAACAGGCGTTTCTCCCAGACTCCTGTGCCCTGGACGCCGATCCTTGGTGTGACGAAAACACGCTGCTTCGGCGCGCCGTCATCGATGACATAGAGGTCAGGCGGCTGCAGCCTGACCCCGTTCAGGGCGCGGTCGATGCTCAGCGCGCGCGCCACCAACCCTGGACCGCCGCACCTCCCGACGCCAGGGCCCGGCTCCAGGGCGCGGACCAGGACCGCTTGTGGCATCCCCTCCTCGCGGGTGACGAAGTTCAGCATCCAGTGCATGCCGTAGGTGAAGTAGACGTACGCGTGGCCCGGGGCGCCGAACATCACCTCGGTGCGAGGCGTCCGCCGCCCGCCGCGTGAATGGGCGGCAAGGTCGTTCGGCCCAAGGTACGCCTCGACTTCGATCAGCCGGCCCAATAAGCGCGTTCCATCGATCTCGCGTACGAGGACCTTGCCCAGCAGGTCGCGCGCGACGGTGACGGTGTCGCGATCGAAGAACTCCGGGCCGAGGACGACCGGGTCCCTACGCGTTCGCTGCGCCAACCTTCTTTCGTTGCGCATGACGGCGGCGCTTGTCGACGTAGAGCGCCTTGTCCGCGACCTGGTACATAGCCTGCCAGTCCATGCCCGGCCTCCAGGCCACGACTCCGATGCTGAACTCCACCGGCACCGGTGTCTTGGCGTGCCGGTTCAGCTCCTCGAGGGAGGCGCGGACACGGGCGCCGACTTCGTTGGCGTGGCGTTCGTCAGCGTCAGGCATCGCGACCCCGAACTCGTCGCCGCCCAGCCTACCGCAAGTGTCGGTGGCGCGCACCGCCCGCTGCAGCTCGTGCGCAAGCACGCGGATGGCCTCGTCGCCGATGTGGTGGCCGTGCGAGTCGTTGATCTCCTTCAGGTTGTCGAGGTCGATCATCATCAAGGCCAGGCGGCGCTTGTGCCGCTCCGATGCGGCCACCGCCCTGTCGATGGCGCGCTCGAACTCGGGCCGGTTGGCCAGCCCGGTGAGGTAGTCGGTTCGCGCTTCTTTGGTGTGCTGACGCGCGCGGTCGAGCGCGACCGCGATCTGGTCGGCGACCGCCGCGACAAACTCCAGGTCGCTGGGTTCGAAAGTGCGCGGCAAGCGCGTCGCCACTGTCATCGCGCCGAGCAGCACGCCTTTCGTCCTCAGCTCGGCGCGGATCGCGCTCCACTCGCCCGTGACGCGGTCGACGCGTGACTCGGCCGGTCCAGACGCGATCTCAACGACGCGCACGCGCGCGCCCGACCTCCCGGACTCGAACTCCTCCTCCTCGCCAGGCTGGAGGCCAAGCGTCTTGGCCAGAATCAGCCGCGCCCCTTCGCGCGTCCACACCGCCCCTGCCTGCAAGCGCAGGACCTTCAGCGTCTCGCGAAGGCCGACCTCCGCGATCTCGGCCACGTCCAGGGAGCGGCCCAGCGCGCTGGCGATGTGATACAGGCCGTGGAGCTCGCTTTGGCGGGCGCGGTGCCGCGCCTCGGTGTAGTCGAGATAACCTCGGATGAAGCTGGAGTTGAGGTGCTCGACGACGTCGCCAAGACGGCTCTGGGCGAGCAGCAGCACCTCGTCTGAGTATTCCAGCCCCGCCAGCTCCTCGGTGACCCGGGCCATGACGGAGCGGCGGAAGACGGCCAGCCCCTCCATCACCGACTCGAGCGGGATGCCCTTCTCCGCGTACCGCCGCGAGGCCTCGCGGGCAAGCGTGTAGTACTGCTGCCAGGGGACCCGGGAGTCGGCCCGGAGCGAGCGGAAGAGGATCTCCAGGAAGCCCACCGACGTGCGCACCAGGTCGTCGATCGACCCCCCTTCCTTTTGCATCTTGAGCAGCTCAGGCTCGAGGGTGCGGACGGATTCGGCCACCAGCTGGCCGCTGTCGCGCGAGTCGGCGGAAAGCCGGTCCGCAAGCTCGCCGAGGAGGTGGCTAGCCCGCTCGGTCATGTCGGTGCACTATAGAGTGACGCAGGTAGGTTCGCGATCCTGCGAGTAGAAGCAACCACACTAACCAAATGTGTAAGAGGGACTGATGGCTACTGTCACCAAAGGGTCGTTGAAGCTGGAGGAGATCCTGGGCGCCGAGGCGACCGACCTCCTTACCCACAAGAGCGCTACCGTGCCGGCCTCGCAGCTGCATCTGCCGGGCCCGGACTTCGTCGACAGGGTATGGAAGGACTCGGATCGCCCGACGCGGGTGCTGCGGAGCCTGCAATCCATGTTCGGCCACGGCCGCCTGGGCAACACCGGCTACCTGTCCATCCTTCCGGTCGACCAGGGTATCGAGCACACCGCCGGCGCTTCGTTCGCGCCCAACCCGATCTACTTCGACGGCGAGAAGATCGTCGAGCTGGCGATCGAGGGCAACTGCAACGCGGTCGCTTCCACCTTTGGTGTGCTGGGGTCCGTGGCGCGCCGGTACGCGCACCACATCCCGTTCATCTGCAAGCTCAACCACAACGAGCTCTTGACATTCCCCACAAAATACGACCAGGTCCTTTTCGGAACCGTCCGGGAGGCCCTCGAGATGGGTGCTGTGGCGGTGGGCGCGACCATCTACTTCGGCTCTCCCGAGTCCGACCGACAGCTGCAGGAAATTGCGGTCGCGTTTCACGCTGCTCACGAGCTTGGCATGGCCACGGTGCTTTGGTGCTACCTTCGCAACTCTAATTTCAAGAAAGACGGGGTCAACTACGAGACCGCCGCCGACCTCACGGGCCAGGCCAACCACCTTGGCGTGACCATCGAGGCCGACATCATCAAGCAAAAGCTCGCCGACACCAACCGTGGCTTCGAGGTCATCGGCTTCGGCAAGACCGCTCCGGGCATGTACGACAAGCTTGCCACCGACCACCCGATCGACCTCTGCCGTTATCAGGTCATCAACTGCTTCATGGGAAGGGCTAGCCTCATCAACTCCGGCGGCGAATCAAAAGGCGCGGCGGACCTCAAGGACGCCCTGCGCACCGCGGTGATCAACAAGCGCGCGGGCGGCACGGGCTTGATCGCCGGTCGCAAGTCGTTCCAGCGCCCCATGAAGGAGGGAATCGAGTTACTGCACGCAATCCAGGACGTCTACCTGGACCCGACGGTAACCATCGCCTAAGGCTCGCCTTTCTCGGCACAGGCGCGGCCTTTTCCACCGATCGCTACAACGGCGCGGTGGTGGTCAACGGCCGCCTGCTCCTGGACGGCGGTGCCCCGCTTCTTCCACACATGCAGCGCGTCGGCGTCGACCCGGGAGCCATCGATGCCGTCTTCCTCACTCATTTTCACGGCGATCACACGCTGGGCCTGCCGACCTTCGTGCTGCACAGGATCTTTATCGACAAAGGTCCACTGACGATCGTCGGCCCGGAAGGTGTCGAAGAAAGGCTCGAGGCCTTGTGGGATGTGAGCTGGGGGCCCGACTGGAAGAGGGTGATGCGGCCCAGGTTCAAGGTGCACTACCGCACTGCGCAACCATCGGGAACCGCGGCGGGATACAAGTACAAGACGATCAGGCTGGACCACGGCTCCAGTGGCAGCAACGGCTATCGAATCCTGATCAACGGCCGGGTCCTCGCCTACTCCGGCGATACGGAGATGACCGCTCCCCTGGACAAGCTCGTGGATGGAGCCGACGTCGCGATCGTCGAGGCGACCGGCCCTGGCGACGTGTTCAGCCACATGAGCTGGGAATCGGCGGCCGAGCTGAAGCGCCGGCACCCGAAGACCAGGTTCATGTTCAACCATCTGTATTCCGGCACGGTCAAGGGCGCTGCCAAAGACCTTCAGGTGGTCGACGTCTGAGCCCCATTAACGTCGCTGGAGCTGTGGTCGGAGTCGTGGTCGCCGCATTGGTGCTGGCGGGTTTCATCGGCCTTGGGCTCTTGCTCACGAGCCGAGTCGACAATGCCGTCCCGGTGGTCGTGCTCGCCGTCGCGGGCGCATACGCGGCATGGCTGGTGGGCGTGATCGTCTTTGGTGCGATCCGTGGCGGAAGCGATGGTCACGAAGCGCGCGAGCGCTGATTTACCCTCGACCCGACCGCTGCTTGACAAGCTGGGCGTGAAGCCAGGATCGAAGATCGCGATCATCAGCCTCGAGGATGCGGGCTTCATCAAGCTGCTGAAGCAGCGGACCTCGGACATCGTCACCGGCAAACCGCGATCGAAAGTCGACCTCGTCTTCGTAGGGGCTGAAGATGCAGGCGGTCTGAGAAGGCTCGACGAGCTCAAGACCTGGATCGAGCCCAACGGCGCCATCTGGGTCGTGCGCCCCAAGGGCGGGCGCAGCGCCCTGCGCGACACCGACGTCATCGAAGCCGGCCTTGCCGCAGGCCTCGTCGACAACAAGATCGCCAGCTTCTCCGACACCCAAGGCGCCATGCGCCTCGTCTTCCGGCTTCGCGACCGTCCCAGATGAGCATCCGCATTCGCTCCGCGTCCAAAGAGGATGTTCCGGTCGTCGCTGAGCTGATTCGCGGGCTCGCGCGCTACGAGAAGCTCGAGCACGAGGTGGTGATGACGGAGGACCTGCTCGCGGCGGGCCTGTTCGGTGAGCGGGCATACGCGGAGGTCCTGCTCGCCGTGGACGAGGAGCGACCGGTGGGCTTCGCATTGTTCTTCCACAACTTCTCGACGTTCCTCGGCAGGCCGGGAATCTACTTGGAGGACCTGTTCGTGGTCCCCGAGGAGCGAGGCAGCGGCGTCGGCCGCGCCCTGCTGGAGCAGCTCGCCCGGCTCGCGGTGGATCGCGGTTGCGGCCGTCTCGAGTGGGCGGTGCTCGATTGGAACCGCGACGCGATCGCTTTCTATGAGCGCCTCGGCGCGCGCCCGAACTCCGACTGGACCGTGTACCGCCTCACCGGCGAGGCGCTCACCACGCTTGCTGGACAATAGGTCCGACATGGAGGTGCTTCGCCCGAAGCCGCTGGAGACGCATCCCGGCGACCAGGTCGTCCCGTGGGCTCGACGCCAGCTCGAGCTGGCCCGCGAGATCCTGGACAACCCGGGCGGGGGGCTCCTGTTTGCGACGCAGACGATCGGGCAGGTTCGCTTAAGTGTCGTTTCCGCAGGCGCTGTTCATGGGCCTCCTGCAGGGCGCGACCGAGTTGTTCCCGGTTTCGTCGCTCGGCCACTCGGTGATCATCCCGAGCCTGCTCCACTGGAGCTTCAAGCAGTCCGACGCGACGTTCGTCCCGTTCCTGGTGCTGCTCCATCTGGGCACTGCCGGCGCGTTGCTCGTGCTGTATCGGGACGAGTGGGTCGCCATCATCCGGGGCTTCTTCACGGCGGCGGTTCGCGGCCGCATCACCACCGAGCCGGAGCGCCTCGCGATGCTGCTGCTGACGGGCACGATCCCAGCGGGAATCCTCGGGGTCTATTTCGAGACTCGCATCAAGTCCCTTTTCGCGAGCCCATACGTGGCGGCCGGGTTTCTCATCGTCAACGGCATTCTCCTGTTGGGGTTCGAGATGATGAGACGGCGGGCGGAGCGGCGCGCGGCACTTCACACCAAAACGCGAGCCGAGCAGGAGCAGAGCTTCGCTCAGGCTGAGCGCATCAGCTTTCGCGCGGCGGCAATCATCGGAGCGTGCCAAGCGCTGGCGTTTCTGCCGGGGATCTCGCGTTCCGGGGTGACCATCGGCGGCGGCCTTCTTGCCGGTCTGCGGCACCAGGAGGCGGCGCGCTTTTCGTTCCTCCTCGCGACGCCGGTGATCCTTGCCGCGGGCGTCGTCGAAGTGCCTCAGCTCTTCGCGAGCGGCGTGCCGGTTGGGGAATATCTCGCGGCCGCGGTTCTATCGGGCGTGGCTGCATACGCGAGCGCGCGATTTCTCTTGCGCTACTTTCGGTCGGGCCGCCTCGACCCCTATGGCTTCTACTGCGTCGCCGCCGGGGCGGTCAGCCTTGTTTTGTTAACGTTGCACGCGTGACGTCGAACTCACTCGCGCTCGGTCTTGTGATCCTGGCAGTCGTCTTCTTCGTGATCGGCGTCCTGTACTACCTGGGCGTTCTGCAGATCGCGGTCTCCGACACACATGCCGCCCATCACACCACCCATGCGATCCTGTTCAGCGTCCTTGCCATCGCAAGCCTGATCGCCGCCAACTTCGCGCGACAGAGAACGGTCTAGCGCAGGGATCCCGCTAGGCGTTGGGGGACCTGCCTGCCTGAGAGGTCCTTCTCACCCAATCGCAATTCCTCGTGGTAAACGGCGTCGGCGTTGACCTTCCATGGATCGAAGCCGCCGCCCGTCGCAATGTTCCTGGCGACCAGCAGCGCGGTCATCATCGAATGGTCCTGGTTGTTGTACTTGTGCATGCCGTTGCGTCCCGCGAGGTGAAGGTTCTTGAGGTGCTCGCGGACGTACTCGCGGATGACCCCGACATGGGTCTCGTACGCGTCGTCGTAGACAGGATATGCCTTGCGCTGGCGGACGACGACGCCGTCGAAAACCTCGGCGGGGCTGCAGATGCCGAGCTGTGCAAGCTCGGTGCGCGCACGTTCTATGAGCGCCTCATCGGTCGAGGTCCAGAGCCCGTCGCCTTCGAAGCAGAAATACTCCAGGCCCAGACATGTCTTGCCCTGATCGGGGACCATGTCGGGGCTCCAGTTCTTGAAGTTCTGGATGCGGCCAACCTTCACGCTCGGGTCGTGGACGTAGATCCAGTTGTCGGGGAAAACGTCGGCGCGGTCAATCATCACGGCCACGCTTATGAAGTCGCGGTAGCCAAGACTGTCGGCCGCTTTGCGCACGCCGTCCGGCGCGGCAGGATCGAGGCGCGAGACGAGCTCGCGGATCGGCATGCTCGAGACGAAATCGGTGCCTTCGTACTCCTCTAGCTCGCCTGAGCCTGTTTTCGTGACCACCGAGGTGACCCGATCGCGGGCGTGCTTGATACGTTCGACGGTCCTGCCCATCAAAACCGGCCGGCCTTTGTCGCGATGCATTTCCGTCACGCGCTCCCACATCTGTCCCGGCCCAAGCCGGGGATACCGGAAGCTGTCGATCAGGGTCGTGACCAGGTCGCCGCGATTGGCGGGCTTGCGGCGCGGGAGAAGCGCGCTCTTCAGAACGAGCCACAGGTCGAGGCTCTTGATGCGCTGGGCGGCCCAATCCGCCGACAGCTCTTTGGTGCTGATCCCCCATACCTTCTCTGTGTACGTCTTGAAAAAGATGTTGTAGAGGCGCCAGCCGAACTGGTTTCGGGTCCAGTCCTCGAAGCTGCGCGGGTCCTTGACCGGCGTCATCCGCGCCTTCGCGTAGCTGGCCATGCAGCGGACCGCCTCGATCGGTCCCAGGTTCCAGAGCGCGTTGGCCGCCTTGATGGGATAGGCGAAGTAGCGACCGCGGTAGTAGATCCGCGACAACCGGCCACGAGTCAGCATCGCCGGGCCGAGGATCTCCGTCCACAGGTCCTCGACCTCTTGGTTCTTGGAGAAGAAGCGGTGACCACCGATGTCGAAGCGGTAGCCCTTGTGCTCGACCGTGCGAGCAAGACCGCCCACGTACGTGGGGTCCTTCTCGATCACGGTGGTCGGGATGTCGTGCTTCATCAGCTCGTAGGAGGCGGTCAAACCCGCGGGGCCGGCGCCGATGATCACGACGTGCTGGTGGCCGTTGTGGGTACCCAATGCGCGCACAGTATCAACGCTCCCGACGCGGGTTCAGTTCGGAAATTGCGATCGGGTTAGTTGAGGGGACCCTTGCTCCGAACCTCATCGACCTTCACAAGGGCCTCGCGCAACCCTTTGATCCAGTCGGATTGGTGCATGCCCACCAGGCGCACGCACCAGGCGAGGGCGTCGCTGCGGCTTCGGGCCACGCCTCCCGCGACCAGGGTGTCGAGAACCGCCCGCTCCTGCATCCGCAACCGCGTCATGACGGGAAGGCTCAAGGTGGTGAACACCCTCGTCTCGTCGCCGCAGCGGGCGCCCCAAGCGACCTTGCGCCGGAACCGGCGCTCGGCTTCACGGGCGATCTTGACGCGGTCCTCTCGAGTCTCTTCTCGGAAGCGGTCGATCCTGGCCGCCCGGGCGGCTTCGCGGGCCTCCGGAGATGTGCCGGCGGCAAGCTCGACGTCTGGCAGCTCGCCGATGACCAGTATCTCCTCGCTGTCGGAGGTGACCTCCGGCGGGCCGGCGAACCAGGTCTTGGGCAGGCGGCTTGCGAACCAGGCGCCGATATCCTCGCTCATGGATTACATCATTACGCCCAGGTACCCCGCTCCGCAAGGCGGGTGACGATACTCACGCCATGAACTTGCCCGCCTGGGGCGCCTTCGCGCTGGCGGCCATCGCCTCCGCCGGAGACCTGGGTTCGATCCTGCGCCATCACAAGCGCCTCGAGCACGCAACCAAGCCGGCGGTCATGGTCCTGCTGATCGCGGCCTCGGTTCTCCTCCACCCGGCGAGTCAGGGCGAGCGAGCCCTGTTCGTCGTCGCCCTGGTGCTTGGCCTGGCCGGCGACGTCTTTCTCATGCTGCCCGACGACTACTTGATCCCTGGCATCGCGGCCTTTCTGGCGGGGCACCTCGCGTACGCGGTCGGCTTTCGATTTGGCGCATTCGCCATCTTCGGCTTGGTCGGGGGCTTGGTCATCGTCGCGGCGACGGCCGTGACCTTTCTGCGCCGGATCCTCAGCGCCGTGGAGAGCGGCGGCCAGGCCCAGCTCCGCAACCCCGTCATTGCTTATGCCATCGTCATCTCGCTCATGACGGTGAGCGCGACCGCCAGCGGCAACCTCGTCGCGGCCGCGGGCGGCTTGCTCTTCTTCTTTTCCGACGTGATCTTCGCCTGGTACCGGTTCGTCAAGCCGGTGCGATGGGGACAACCGGTCAACATCGTCATGTACCAGACCGGGCAGGCGCTGCTCGTTTTGTCACTGGCGCTGGGGAGCTAGGCCGCCGCCTCCTGCGGCTTGGAGCCAACGAACCGGATTTCGTCGAGGATCACCTCGGTTCGGTACTTCTTGACACCGCTTGCGGTGTCCTCCCAAGAGCTGGTCTGCAGCCGTCCCTCGGCGTAAAGGAGCCGGCCTTTGCGCAGGTGTTCGCCGGCAAACTCCGCGAGCTTGCCGAACGCGACCAGGTTGTGGAACTCCGTCTGCTCCTTCCGATTGCCAGATTCGTCTTTGCCCGAGTAGCTGTGGGTGGCCAGGCCCATTTTTGCCACGTACATACCCTTGGGTGTCTTTCGCACCTCGGGGTCCCCTGTCAGATTGCCGACGAGTATCACCTTGTTGACCATTCCGAAACCTCCATGAATTTGCATCGAGCGTAAATGCGCAGGGCGCGCTCGCCAACGGCGGTTGTTAAGACGCGAGCCATGCGGCCGGATCCACAGGGTGGCCGTCGACCTGGACTTCGAAGTGCAGATGCGCGCCCGTCGCCAGCCCGGTGGCGCCGACCTCACCGACGACCTCACCAGGCGTCACCAGTTGACCGGCGGTGATATGCACGCGCCAGAGGTGGCCGTAGAGCAGCCGCACGTGCTGGTCGACCGTTTCGGCCACGTAGATGCCAGCACCGCCTGGATCGAACCCCGCCTGTGCGATGCCCTCGGCGGCCGCCATCACCGGGGTGCCCGCCGGCGCGGCGAGGTCGACGCCGGTGTGGACGTGCAGGCCCGGGCAGAAGGGATCGAACGGCTCCAGCTCGAACGACGTGCAGCCGAAGGGCAACGTCTCGACCGCGCCCGGGACGATGGCGGCAAGTGGCAGCCGCTCCTGGCCGGCGACCCGCGAGCCCGCCACCGTCCACACGACCACAGCTGCCACGGCAATCGCCGCAATGCGTAGAACCATCAGGTATGAGCGATCGCGTGTTCGGCCATGTGGAACCCGGCCTTCACCGTGGCCTCCAGCTTGTGCGCGACTTTTTCAGATCCGCCCATCGCTCCGGGCACCTTGAACAGGACGAGCAAAGTCGCCAGCGCAAACAGGTGGTGGACGGGTGTGGCGCCGTTCTTCTCGATGGCGAAGCCGATCGCAAGCACGAAGAGCTGCGCGGGCTGCATCAACAAGTTGGTCATGAACAACGAGCCCCACTGCTTGGCCATGTGGTGCGTATCCGGCAGCGTGAACAGGAGACCGGCGAGCGGGGCTGTGATCGCTAGGACGACGAGGATCGTGTACCGGATCACGTACACGACCGCCAACACCTCGTAACCGGCGACCAACGCGCCGGTTGTGAATATTTGAGGCAGATCGGCGATCGATTCGAGCCCGATCGCATTCCACCAGTCATGCATGTCCGGGATGGTCCCGAACGCGTAAACGGCGCGGCTCACCACGTTGCTTGCGTCGATCAATGCCTGCATCAACGGGAGCGCGAAGTTGACAAGGACCACGGACATGAAAAGGCGCGGCAGCAGGATGCGCGCGGTGTACAGGCTGCGGAGGCCGTGGCCCCACATGATCCGGTAAGAGGCCCAGACCGCCATCAACGCCAGCGCCGCGTTGGCGACTATCTGAACCTTGGGTTCGAACGCCTGGATGGTCGCGTTGGCTGTGAAATCACGAGTCGTTTCGAAATCGGTTGTTTGGAGGATGAATCGAAACCAGACGTTGAGGATCAGCCCCACGCCGTCCTGCAACATCGACCTGACAACGAGGTTTGGGTGAGCGAACGGAAACAGGACGTTGGCGATCCCTGTGACTTGAATGACGAGGCGCTGGAGCTCCCCCAGCACCTGCCCCGGATCCATCAGTGGCTGCCTGGCACCGACTTGGTCAGGATGTCGACCAGCGAGCCCGCGACCTCGACGCCAATCGTCCCAACGACGATGCGCTGGATCCACTGCTTGGCGGCCAGCGCGGATTTCGATTCAGCCGCGGTAATTTTCCAAAGGAACGCGAAGATGAAAGCAAGAGCGCCGATCGACGCCACCAAGGCCTGGCCAATGTGGATCCAGGTCGTGATCAGGTTCGTGATCGGCGTGATGTCGGGCCCGGCGTCGAGAAAAATCATGTAAGCCTCCTGTTGTTTTGTACGCAGGCTAGGAGGACTTCGAAGAAATCAAAACCCCGGCTGTTAACGCCCCTTCTTGACCCGGCTTTCGACGCCATCGAGCAGGATCTCGAGCGCGGATGCCGCCTCTCGAGTCGCCTCAGCTGGAACCTCGGCGGCGAGCGTTTCGACTGTTTTCGCTTCCGAGTCGAGCGTCACCTGGACGGCGCCGCCGCTGATGCGGAGCTGGTATCGGTCCCGTGCAGCGGCTGCACCTTCTTCGCTCTCCCACTGCGAGTCGGTGACGGCCGCCTTGACCGAGTAGTCGTCGAGCTTCAGCCGGACGGCGCCGGTGCTGATGTCGGCGGCCGCCGCCACTCCGCGCGGCCTGTGCAGAGTCAATCCAACGACACCGCCCGAAACCTCGATCGGGACCACGCCATGCGGTCGTGGCAGGAAGCACTCCACCTTGGCCGCACCGCTGTCCAACTTGATCGCCCGGACGTCGAGGCCTCCGACCTCGAGCACCGTGTTCCATGTCGCGCCCTGGATCTGGAAACGCCACGGGTGGCCCGGGTTCAGCTCGATCTCGCCGTAGCCGACGCCGCGCAGGCGCCGAACCACGACTCGCTCGCCCTGGACTATGGCCGGCGCGGCCGAGGCCCGGTCGTGGGCCGTTCGAATCAGCCCCTGCATGTTGCTGCCAGGTCGTACGAGCACGCCCCGTGAGCCTGAGTCGATCGCGATCGAGGCGACCGAGCCGCCGTCGGCTGCAGGCTCTTTGGTCGGCGCCGGCGACGTGATGACGTCGACCATGACCATGCGCGCGACCTCCGAGGCCTCGGCCGGCTGCAAACCGCCTGCCTGAAGCTCTTTCTTGATCTCCGCGTATGTGGTGCTACCCGCCAGCGACTCGGGGACCTCGAGAAGGATCCGGTTCGCGTCCTTCTGGGCGGCAACCCGATCGGCGAGCGCAGCTGCTGCGTCGAGGACAGCCGGCCGCCATGGAGAACGGCCCCGGGCCGGCCGGACCGTGTCCAGGATCGAGTCTGCGAGCAGCTCCAGGAGCTCCCGGCGGTCCCGAACATGCCAGTAGAGCGACGCCGCCTTGACCTGCAGCCTGTCTGCCAGCGCCCGCATCGACAGGCCCTCCAGGCCCTCCTCACCGATCAAGTCGAGGGCCGCGCCGACCAGGCGCTCCCTCGTCAGTCCTTGGTGCCGCTCGTCGTCAG
>WNFT01001696.1_pt1 | contig 23906 bp, 19 predicted proteins | sample 5400191 | NCBI WGS metagenome assembly WNFT01 (sample SAMN13153359, study PRJNA577476) | soil metagenome | isolation source: 80 cm saprolite under Madrone tree | place: USA:California | collected 2016-06-14 | reverse complement strand
TTGATCTCCTCGATGGTCATGAGGGCCACGTCCTTGAGCGACGTCTCGCTGATCGCCATCGTTCCGGACAGCGAGTGAAGGATACCGACCTTGATCGTGTCTGCCGCGCGCGCGGGGAGCGCGCCGGCGAGGATGGTGCAGAGCAGGGCGAGCCAGAAGGCAGTGGGCTTGCGGATTTTGGGCATGATGGGGTTTCTCCTCGGCCCGGTCGGACCTGCGCGGCTGTCAGTGCAAGTGCGAGACCAGCTTCCGCGCAGCGCCTGGATCGAGGCTTCTCATTCGCGCCGGAACGGGACGCGACCGCGGCGCGTCCGACCAAACCGTCGGAACCGGCTCGGCACGACCACAGAAACGTAGGACGAGCAGCGCAGCCGGCGGCGGCATCCGATCGAGAGCGAGGGCCGCGCGACGCCGTGGCTCCCAACGAGCCTGTCGTTTTCGCTTGGTCGAGCGACGAATCCGTCAGCATCAACTGCGGGCCTCGAGGACGGCCGTCGTCGACTCGAGAACCTGGGAGCAGGTCGGGCTCATGAAACGAGCCATGCTACCGTCGGGCATGGACGCGGCCGAGAGCAACGCCGCCCGGGGGATCGTGCGCGCCGGGTATCTCTGCGGGGCGGCCTTCGTCGCGGCGTCGGCGATCCGCGGGTGCGTTCACGGGGAGGATTGGCGCGCGGACCTTCTCTGGACCGCGGTGTTAGGTGGAAGCGCCCTGTTGCTGCTCTGGGCGGTGGGGTCGCTGGGAGTCCGGGTGCTGCTGCGCTCGAGCCTGCCGGGCGAGATCGCGCGGGGAAACGTCGCAGCCGGCGTGGCCGCGGGCGCTCATTACGCGGCCACCGGCCTGATCATCGCGCAATGCCTTTACGGCGATGATCTCGCGACGTTAGGGATCTCCATCGTGTTCTTCGTGATCGCGCAGGCGACGCTCCACCTCTTCGTCGTCCTCTTCCGCGTCCTCACCCTCTACGCCGAGGACCAGGAGATCATGGGCGAGAACGTGGCCGCCGCGGTCAGCTACGCAGGCGCGATGCTCGCCATCGCCCTCATCGTCGGCCACGCCGTCGAGGGCGAGTTCGAAGGCTGGGGAATTTCGCTCCGCTCCTACGCCGTCGCGCTCGCGTCGTCCCTGGTGCTCTACCCGGTCCGGCAGCTGGGGGTGCAGACGCTGATGCTCCGGCAGAGATTCGTGCTGCGGGGTGGGGCGCTCGACCGGCTGGTGGCGCAGGAGCGCAACGTCGGCGTCAGCGCGGTCGAGGCCGTCTCGTACCTGGCCGCCGCGGTGCTGCTCACGGGGATGGCATGATCGCCGCGGCGCAGGGTCCGTCATACGCCGCGTTCGCGGCGCGCCTGAGGGCGGGCGGGATCATCTCCGACCCGTGGCTCGAGGGGAGGCCACGGTTCCATCCCGAGCCGGTCTTGCTCGCCGCGGGAGAGCAGGGCGCCCTCTACCGCGCAGCCGAGGAGATGGCCAAGGCCTGGAACGAGCTTTGCGCGCTGTGCGCCGCCGATCCCGGGTTGGTTATTAGATTTCTGGGCCTCACGGAGGTTCAGCAGGCGCTCTGGTGGTCGTCCGCGCCGCACTGGCACGGGATTGCCCGGGCAGACGTGTTCCTCACCGATGCCGGACCTTTGGTCTGCGAGCTGAACTGCGATACCCCGAGCGGCGAAGCAGAGGCCGTACTGCTCAACCGTGCCGCGGCCATTCCCGGTCTGTCGGATCCGAACGCCGCCCTTCCCGGGCGTTTCTGCGCCATGATCGAAGCCGTCAGCCGTTCCGTCCGGCCAGCCGGACCCGAGCCGCTCTCGGTGGGGATCATCTATCCGACGGAGATGCCGGAGGACCTCTCCATGGTCCTCCTCTACCGCCAGTGGTTCGAGGAGCGCGGCTGGCGCGTCACGCTGGGCTCGCCGTTCAACCTCCGCCGTCTCGGTCCCCGCGTCGCGGGGCTCTTCGACACTCCCTGCCACGTGTTCCTGCGGCACTACAAGACGGACTGGTGGACGGAGCGCAGGCCGGCCTGGGCCGACGAAGCGGAAGCTCCCGATCCCGAACCGCTCTGCGGGCCACTGGCGGTGATCCTCCGGAGCGCGCTCGCGGGGACTTGCGCGGTGGTGAACCCTTTCGGCGCGGTGGTCCCGCAAAACAAGCGCGCGATGGCGTTGATGTGGGAGCGCTCGGACCTGTTCTCCGAGGAGAGCCGGAGCGCCATCCGCCGCTACCTTCCCCAGACGTTGCGGCTCGAGTCGCTGGCGCGGCCGCGCCTCCTCGCCGAGCGCGAGGACTGGGTGCTGAAGTCGGATTACGGCTGCGAAGGCGACCAGGTCGTGATCGGCGTGGAAACGGAGCCGGATGCCTGGGAGGCATGCGTCGGCGCGGCGCTCCCGGGCCGCTGGGTGGCACAGCGGCATTTCCGCGCCTTGCGCGACCGCGATGGCGCCGCCGCGAACCACGGCGTGTACCTGGTCGCGGGGAAGGCGGCGGGCCTCTACACGCGCCTTTCCGTCGGCGGGACCGACCGGCACGCGCTCTCCGCCCCGGTGCTCGTCCGGCCCGAGGCCCGGCCATGACCGTCGCTCCTCCAGCGAGGCCATTTTCCCGCAAGGCGTACGTCGATGGCGAGGACCTGGTCGGAGCGCGCTGGTGGCAGGAGTCGCTGCGGCTGTCGGCGGACCCGATCAGCCGCCGGCGCGCGCTGCAGGCGCTGGCCGTGCTGGGAGGGTCGGCCGCCGTGTTCGGCCTGATCGCCGTATTTTCCGGCTCCGACGACCAGGTGGACATCAGCATGGATTCCCTCGAGCTGCAGAGGCGCGAGGGCTGGAACGCCGGGCAGCCGGGCGCGGCGCTGCGCTTCCCCGGCTCGACCGGCGTCGACGCGGACGAGAGCCGCGGCTGGCGCGAGACGCTGCCGGCGCTGGCGACGGAGCTGGCTCCGGCGCAGTCTTCGCTGGCGCCGTTCTACGTGCCCACGCTGTTCCAGGCGCTCGAGGCCCAATCGGGGATGACCTTGCGCTCCGCGCTCACCCCGGTTGCGCCCGAGCCCGGCAACCGCGAATTGCTCCGTGGCCAGGCCATCCTTTCGCTCTTCAAGGCGGTGCAGATGCCGGCGGACACGGCCGTGATCCTCGATCTCGAGGGTCCGTCCTCCGTGGCCGTTGCCGCCGGTCTGGCCTCCGGATTCGAGCCGGTCTTCGTCTTCGACAACTGGCCACACCCGCTGGGAGTGGTTCCTTCGCACCTGACGCTCGGCTCCGCCGTCTACCACCGGCCCCTGTTCCTGCGGGCGCGCGCCGAGCGCTCCCCGACCGCCCCGCCGGTGTTCGTTCTCGACCGCAACCGCCTCGCCCGCTACGTGGACGAGGACGGTCAGTTCGACAACCGGTACCTGGCGAAGCTCCCCACCAGCGACAATCTCAAGTCCTTGGGAATCCGGCATCTATTGTACGTGACGCCTTCGAAGGCGGACCTGCGCGAGCTCGACGACCTGAACGATGACTTCGTCGGATTCGCCAAGGCATCCATCGACGTGAAGGTGCTGCCGTTGACGGACCTCGACCCGGCACCCGCCCCGGCGACGGCGGCCACCTCGGCGCCCCCGACGGCGTACTACTACGGCGGCCACCCGCTCACGCATCTCTGGTTCTGGCACAGCTACGGCTGGTACGCGCCTCCGACGGCTGCCCGGCTCCCCGCCCCAGCGCCCTCGCCGCCGCGCAACCTCTCGGGCGGCGCGGCCTACCGTCCGGCGTTGCGGCCGACCATCTTCTCCTCGCGCACGCTGGGCACCGGCAGCGGGGTCGGGAAACAGAAACCTTCCGGATTCGGCCGCGTATCCGTGCGCGCCTCGAAGTCGACCGGAACCATCAGCGGCATCCGCTCCGGCCGGAGCGGATCGTTCGGGCGCTCCGGCAGCGGGTCAGGCGGGTGAGATGTCCAAGACCTTCTTCGGCATCCAGGTGGTGGTGAAGAACTTCGTCAGCGATCCGCTGCGAAGGCAGCTGCACGAGATCATCGCCCGTTCCGACGCCGAGCAGTCGCTGACGGAGAAGCGGGCGTTCTGGAAGCGGGTCACGGCGGTCCTGAACGAGGCGGTGCCGGTGTTCGAGCTCGGCTTCTGGGACCTGATCAGCGGCTCCGGCGCCGAGGAGGAGTTCGAGTCCTGGTCCAGCGAGATCGAAGGGAGCCTGGCCACCGAGAAGGAGGAGCTGGGAACGGCCCCGGACGAGATCAGCCGGATCTCCGCCGAGAAGCGCTACATCGTCGTCACGCTGATCTTCCTGGTCGAAGGTGGCAGCAACAGCGACAGGACGCTCGCCGAACGATGCGACGTTCCGGAGTCCGAGTATTGGACCCGCCTCACGTTCGGCCGGCTCATCGCCACGATTCCATTGCTCAATTTCGCCAATGTAGAGGCGGACGCCGTCTACCTGGCCCCGGGGAGCGACGAGGACGGCCTTTCCATGGAAGACCTCCATGGCGGCGGATACGAGTACCTCAAGATGCTGCTGTGAGGTCCCGGCCCGGGCCGCGCACGCGGGTTTTCGGGTGACGATCTCGTCCTTTGCGCCCGTTCGAGTGACGAATTCGTCGGAAATCCCTTGCCGGGCGCTTCCTGGATGCCCGAACACGGGATGCTTGGGCGATTCGGTTTGACAACGCACCGCAGCAGGGGCTAGGGATCAAGGTCGATGAATCTGCAGCCCCCGCGCACTGCCGTTCCCTCCGCCGTCGCGCTGGAGCTTCGCTCTTCGCTTCTTCTTGGCGTCCTTGGACTGCTTCCGCTCATTAGCAGCGGGTGCGGGCCGCCGTCCTGACCGAGTAGAGTCTCCGGAAGGAACCTGGCCCCCGCACCCGAATCGGTGCGGGGGCTTTTTTTTCGCCCCGAGGTCCGCATGTCGTCCCAGCCCGCAGCCGTACAGCACCCGAGAAGTCCCCAGGCCGACACGGCCCAGAAGACCGGCGCGCAGATCGTCTGGGAAGTCCTCGTACGCGAGGGCGTGGAGGTCGTGTTCGGCTATCCGGGCGGCGCGATCATGCCGGCGTACGACGCCATGCCCGCCTACCCGATCCGGCACGTGCTGGTCCGGCACGAGCAAGGGGCGGCGCACATGGCGGACGGGTACGCCCGCGCCTCGGGCAAGGTGGGGGTGGCCATCGCGACCTCCGGGCCGGGGGCGACGAACCTCGTCACCGGGATTGCGACGGCGATGATGGATTCCTCCCCGATCGTCTGCATCACCGGGCAGGTGCCCTCCAGCGCGCTGGGCAGCGATGCGTTCCAGGAGACCGACATCACCGGCATCACGCTGCCGATCACCAAGCACAACTACCTGGTGACGCGCGCGGAGGACGTGGCGCCCGCGCTCCACGAGGCGTTCTTCATCGCCCGCTCCGGCCGGCCCGGTCCCGTCCTGGTCGACATCACCAAGGACGCCCAGCAGGGCCTGGCACGCCTGGAGGCGCGCCTGCCCTCGCGTCCGGCGAAGCACCGGCCGGTCCCCAGGCCCACCTCCGAGGCGATCGCGCGCGCCGCCCTGCTGATCGACGCGGCCGAACGGCCGCTGATCTTCGCGGGGCAGGGCGTGATCGCGTCCGGAGCGAGCGCCCTGGTGCGCGAGTTCGCGGAGAAGACGGGGGTCCCGGTGACTTCCACCCTGCTCGGCCTGGGCGGCTTTCCCGCCTCGCATCCGCTCAGCCTGGGGATGATGGGCATGCACGGAGAGGCCTGGGTCAACGCCTCCATCCAGGAATCTGACCTTTTGATCGCCCTGGGGATGCGGTTCGACGATCGGGTCACCGGCAAGCTGGCGACGTACGCGGTGCACGCGAAGAAGATCCACGCTGAGATCGACCCCAGCGAGATCAACAAGAACGTGCGGGTGGACGTCGCCCTGCCCGGGGACCTGCGGCACACGCTGGAAGCGCTGGTTCCGGCCGTACAGACGCGCACGCGCGAGGCCTGGCTGGAGCGCATCGGCGCGCTCCGCGGCGAGGCTGGACGCCGCGACGTGCAATCGATGCCCTCGGGCGGAAAGCTGCTCGCGCCTCACGTGCTGCACGATCTCTGGCGCCTCACCGAAGGCAAGGCGCTGGTGGTCACCGACGTCGGCCAGCATCAGATGTGGGAGGCGCAGTACTACAAGCACGATCGGCCGCGCTCGCTGATCACCTCCGGCGGGCTGGGAACGATGGGTTTCGCCCTCCCCGCCGCCATGGGCGCCCGCTTCGCCCGGCCCAATGACGAGATCTGGGTGGTGGCGGGCGACGGCGGCTTCCAGATGACCGCCGCCGAGCTGACCACCTGCGCGCAGGAAGGCCTCAAGATCAACATCGCCATCATCAACAACGGCTATCTGGGGATGGTGCGGCAGTGGCAGGAGTTCTTCTACAACCGCCGCTACGTCGCCACCCCGCTGCGCAGCCCCGACTTCGTCCTGCTGGCGCAGGCGCACGGTCTGACCGGGCTGCGGGTCACGCGGCGCGAGGAGATCCCGGACGCAGTGGCGCGCGCCCGCGCCGAGCCCGGCTCGGTGGTGGTCGAGTTCCGGGTGGAGCAGGAAGACTCCGTCTACCCGATGGTGCCGGCCAACACCGACCTGCGGGACATGATCCGCCGGCCCGCGTTCGCCGAGGAGGACGACTAGCCATGGGCCACGAATCGGCCTTTTCCATTCCCGCCGGCCGCAAGATCGCGCAGACGCTGATCGCCTACGTCGAGGACCAGCCCGGCACCCTCAACCGCATCGTGTCGCTCTTCCGGCGCCGCGGCTTCAACATCGAGTCGCTCACCGTCGGACGCACCGAGCGGGACGGCGTCTCCCGCATCACCGTGGTGGTGCGCGCCGACGACGACACCGCGCACCGGCTGGAAGCGAACCTCTACAAGCTCGTCAACGTCCTCTCGGTCGAGGACGTGACCCACACGCCCTCGGTCACCCGGGAGATGGCCTTCGTCAAGGTCCGGGCCGCTCCGGATCGGCGCGCGGAGCTGCTGCAGCTGGTGCAGACCTTCCGCGCGCGGGTGGTGGACCTGGGGCCCGAGTCCGTGATCGTCGAGACCACCGGCACCCAGGAGAAGCTCGACGGGCTGATCGAGATCCTCCGGCCGTTCGGGATCATCGAGCTGGTGCGCACGGGCGCGGTGGCGATGTTGCGAGGACCCGGAAACGGCGCGCAAGTCGAAGCATCGGAATCGGACGACGGAGTGGCGGCATGACTCTCAACCCAGAGGCAAAAGTGACGCGGATCGATGAAACCGAAGACCGGGTAATCGTCTTTGACACCACGCTGCGCGACGGAGAGCAGGCGCCGGGCGCCAGCATGAACCTCTCCCAGAAGCTGCAGGTGGCGCGGGCGCTCGCCTCGCTCGGCGTGGACGTCATGGAGGCGGGCTTTCCGGTCGCCTCGCCCGGGGACTTCCAGGCGGTCGAGGCCATCGCACGGCAGATCGACGGCCCGGTCATCTGCGCGCTGGCCCGCGCCAACCGGCCGGATATCGACGCGGCCCTCAAGGCGCTCGCTCCCGCGCCGCGGCGGCGAGTGCACGTCTTCCTCGCCACCAGCCCCATCCACCGCGAGTTCAAGCTGAAGGTGACTCCGGCGGAGGTGGTGCGGATGTCCTCCGGCGCCATCGAGTACGCGCGCGAGCGCTGCGAGGACGTGGAGTTCTCCGCCGAGGACGCGGCCCGCACCGAGCCCGACTTCCTCGTCGAGGTGGTGGAGCGCGCAATCGCCGCCGGCGCGACCACCATCAACATTCCCGACACGGTGGGGTACGCGGTGCCGTCGCACTTCGCCGGCATCATCGAGAACCTGCGCGCCCGCGTGCGCGGCATCGAGCGGGTGGTGCTCAGCGTGCACTGCCACGACGACCTGGGGATGGCGGTGGCGAACAGCCTGGCGGCGCTGCAGGCCGGGGCCCGGCAGGTGGAGTGCACCATGAACGGCATCGGCGAGCGCGCGGGGAACTGCTCGCTGGAAGAGGTGGTGATGGCCCTGCGCACCCGCCACGACTTCTTCGGCCTGCGCACCGGCATCCGCACCCAGCAGCTCTGCTCGGCCAGCCGGGTGGTGGCGGGAGCGACCGGCTTCCACGTGGCGCGCAACAAGGCGGTGGTCGGCCAGAACGCGTTCGCGCACGAGTCCGGGATCCACCAGCACGGGATGATCAACCACGCCCAGACGTACGAGGTGATGCGTCCGGAGGACGTGGGGTTCAAGAGCACCAACCTGGTCCTGGGCAAGCACAGCGGCCGCCATGCGCTGACCGCGCGGCTCCGCGATCTGGGCTACCAGCTCGAGCCCGAGCAGATCGACCGGGTGTTCGAGGAGCTGAAGAAGCTCGCGGACAAGAAGAAGGAGATCTACGACGGCGACCTCGACGCGCTGCTGGTCGGCCTCTTCCAGAACGGCACGGCCCGCCGCTGGCAGCTCGCCAGCCTCAACGCGGTGAGCGGCACCGGGTCGCCTCCGACCGCCGCCGTGTCGCTCCTGGCACGGGACGGCCGCAAGCTCGACGAGGCGGCCACCGGAGACGGACCCGTCGACGCGGTCTTCAAGTGCATCGAGCGGATCACCGGCGTCAAGGCGCGCCTGGTTGACTTCTACGTCGCCAGCGTGACCGCGGGCGAGGACGCGCAGGGCGAGGTGGTGGTGGTCGTCGAGCACGAGGGTCGCACCTACCGTGGGCGCGGACTGAGCACCGACATCGTGCTCGCCAGCGCGGAGGCGTACCTGGAGGTGGTGAACCGGATCGCCGCCGGCCGCCTCCAGCGCAAGACGCCTCCCGAGCCGGAGATGGTCTGTGGCGCAGTCTGAACCACGGACGCTGTTCGAGAAGATCTGGGCCGCCCATCTGGTGGCGCCCGAGACGGCGGAGACGCCGGCGGTGCTGTACGTCGATCTGCACCTGGTGCACGAGGTCACCTCGCCGCAAGCCTTCGCGGTGCTGCGCGAGCGCGGGCTGCGCGTGCGCCGGCCGGACCTCACGGTCGCCACCATGGATCACTCCACGCCGACCACGCCCCGCCGCCCGGGCACGCGCCTGTTGGTCGAGGATCGCGAGTGCGCCGCCCAGCTCGCCGCGCTGGAGGAGAACTGCGCCCGGTTCGGCATCGAGCTGCACTCGCTCTCCAGCGAGCAGCAGGGAATCGTCCACGTGATCGGCCCCGAGATGGGGCTCACGTTGCCCGGGACCACCGTGGTCTGCGGCGACAGCCACACCAGCACCCACGGCGCGTTCGGCGCGTTCGCCTTCGGCATCGGCACCAGCGAGGTGGCGCACGTGCTCGCCACCCAGTGCCTGCTGCAGCGCCGCCCGCGCACGCTGCAAGTCCGCATCGAGGGCCGCCTGCGGCCGGGAGTGTCGGCGAAGGACCTGATCCTGGCGGTGATCGCCCGCATCGGGATCGCGGGCGGGACCGGCCAGGTGATCGAGTACACCGGCAGCACGGTGCGCGCGCTCTCCATGGAGGAGCGGATGACCGTCTGCAACATGTCGATCGAGGCCGGGGCGCGCGCCGGGCTGATCGCGCCGGACGACACGACCTTCCGGTACCTCGAGGGGCGTCCGCGCGCGCCCAAAGGCGCGGAGTGGGACCGCTCGGTCGCGCGCTGGCGCGCTCTGCAGACCGATGCGGGCGCCCGCTACGATCGCACGGTCGAGATCGACGCCGGCAGCCTGGAACCGACCATTACGTTTGGCACAAACCCTTCCATGTCCGCCCCGATCGGCGGCGCGGTGCCGGATCCGGGGTCCGTCACCGACGCCGCCGATCGCGCGGCGCTCGACCGGGCCTTGCGGTACATGGGATTGCGTCCCGGCCAGCGGCTGCTGGGGCATCCGGTCGACGTGGTCTTCATCGGAAGCTGCACCAACGCGAGGATCGAGGACCTGCGCGCCGCCGCCTCGGTCCTTCGCGGGCGCCAGGTGGCCAGGGGCGTCCGGGTCCTGGTGGTGCCCGGCTCCCGCCAGGTGAAGCGGGCCGCCGAGGAGGAGGGGCTCGACCGCGTCTTCCGGGAGGCGGGCGCGGAATGGCGCGAACCGGGCTGCTCGATGTGCATCGCCATGAACGGCGATTCGCTGCGCCCGGGCCAGTCGGCGGTGAGCACCAGCAACCGCAACTTCGAGGGGCGCCAGGGCGCGGGCGGGCGCACGTTCCTGGCCAGCCCGCTGAGCGCGGCGGCGGCCGCCGTGGCGGGCGCCATCGCCGACCCGCGGGAGCTCTTGCAATGACCCTGCAGCCCTTCCACCGGCTGGAGTCGCGGACGGCGGTGATCCCCGGCCCGGACATCGACACCGACCAGATCATCCCCGCGCGTTATCTCAAGGGCACGACGCGCACCGGGCTGGGGCGCTATCTCTTCGCCGGCTGGCGCTACGACGATAGCGGCCACCCGCGGCCTGATTTTCCGCTCTCGCAGCCGGAAGCGCGCGGCGCGAGGGTGCTGGTGGCGGGCCCCAACTTCGGCTGCGGGTCCTCCCGGGAGCACGCTCCCTGGGCGCTGCTGGACTACGGGTTCCGCGCGGTGATCAGCTCGTCGATCGCCGACATCTTCCGCGCCAACGCGCTCAAGAACGGGCTGCTTCCGGTGATCGTCGACCGGGCCACGCACCAGGTCCTGCTGGAGTCTCCCGGGATGCGCGTGAGCATCGATCTCGAGGAGCGCACGCTCGCCTTCGGCGACGCGCGCGTCTCGTTCGACATCGATCCCTTCTCGCGCCGCTGCCTGCTGCAGGGAGTGGACGAGCTGGGCTTCCTGCTCGCGCAGGAGCCCGCCATCGCCGCCTGGGAAGGCAAGGGGGTCGGATGCGCGCGCTGATCGCGATCTTGCCCGGCGACGGCATCGGCCCCGAAGTGACGGCAGAGGCCGCCCGGGTGCTGGCGGCCGTGGGCAAGCTGTACGGCCACTCGTTCGAGGTGCGCGAGGCGCTGGTGGGCGGGGCCGCCATCGATCGCAGCGGAGTCCCCTTGCCGGCGGACACGGTGGCGCTCTGCCGCGCGGCCGACGCAGTGCTGCTCGGCGCCGTGGGTGGACCGCGCTGGGGTCCGACCGCGCCCATCCGGCCGGAGCAGGGGCTCCTCGCGCTCCGCCGCGCGCTGGGGGTGTTCGCGAACCTGCGTCCGGCGGCCATGCATCCGCGGCTGGCTGGGGCCTCTCCGCTCAAGCCCGGGCTGCTGCGCGGCGTCGACGTGCTCGTCGTGCGCGAGCTGACGGGCGGGATCTACTTCGGCGAGAAACGCCGCGAGGCGGACTGGGCGGAGGACCTCTGCGCCTACAGCGCGGACGAGATCGCGCGCGTGGTCCGGGTGGCAGCCAGGCTCGCGCAATCGCGCAGCGGCCACCTCACCTCCGTCGACAAGGCCAACGTGATGGAGACGTCGCGGCTCTGGCGCGAGGTCGCCACCCGGGTGGTGCGCGACGACTTCCCGGAGGTACAGCTCGACCACCAGCTGGTGGACTCCTGCGCGTTGCGCCTGTTGCAGAAGCCGGCGGAATTCGACGTCATCGTCACCGAGAACCTGTTCGGCGACATCCTCACCGATCTCACCGCGGTGCTCGGCGGCTCGATCGGGATGCTGCCCTCAGCCTCGGTGGGGCTGGGCGGGCCCGGGCTGTACGAGCCGGTGCACGGCTCGGCCCCGGACATCGCCGGCAAGGGCGTCGCCAACCCGTATGGCGCGATCGGCAGCGTCGCGCTGCTCCTGCGCCACTCGCTGCGGCTGGACACCGAAGCGCGCGCGGTCGAGGCGGCGATCGCGGCCGCGCTGGAATCCGGGGCCCTCCCCGCCGACGTGGCCGGGCCGGAAGAGCGCGCCTTTGGCACTGTCGAAGTGGGCGAGGCCGTCCTGTGCGCGCTCGCCCTGCACAAGGAGACCCGCTGATGCCGGACGATCCGCGCTCGCGCAGCCGCGTCATCACCGAAGGGCCGGACCGGGCGCCGGCCCGGGCCATGCTGAAGGGCATCGGCTTCACCGACGCGGATCTCTCGCGTCCGATCGTCGGGGTGGCCACCACCTGGACGGAGACCATGCCCTGCAACTTCAACCTCCGGCGTTTGGCGGAGCGCGCCAAGGAGGGCATCCGCGCGGCCGGCGCGACCCCGATGGAGTTCAACACCATCGCGATCAGCGACGGCGTGACCATGGGCACCGAAGGAATGAAGGCCTCGCTGGTGAGCCGCGAGGTGATCGCCGACTCCATCGAGCTGGTCGGGCGGGGGCACCTCTTCGACGCGATGCTGGTGCTGGTCGCCTGCGACAAGACCATCCCGGCGGGCGCCATGGCGCTGCTGCGCCTCGACGTTCCCTCGCTCCTGCTGTACGGAGGATCGATCGCGCCGGGCCGATTCGACGGCCACGACGTCACCATCCAGGACGTCTTCGAAGCGGTGGGAGCGCACGCCGCCGGAAAGCTTCCGCTCGCGCGCCTGAAGGAGCTCGAGGACGTCGCCTGCCCAGGGAGCGGCGCCTGCGGCGGCCAGTTCACGGCCAACACCATGGCGCTGGCGATGGAGGTGCTCGGCTTGTCCCCGCCGGGCTACGCCACCATCCCCGCCGAGGACCCGCGCAAGGACGAGGCGACGCGGGAGGCGGGGGCTGCGCTGGTCCGGCTCTTGCGCGAGAACCAGAAGCCCAGCGACGTCGTCGATCGGGCTTCGTTCGACAATGCCATCGCGGCGGTCGCGGCCACCGGTGGTTCCACCAACGCCGTGCTCCATCTGCTCGCGCTGGCGCGTGAAGCCGGCGTCCCGCTCACCATCGACGACTTCGACGCGGTCAGCCGGCGCACGCCGCTGATCGCCGATCTCAAGCCAGGCGGGCAGTACACCGCGGTGGATCTGGACCGGGCGGGAGGCGTCGCGCTCGTCATCCAGCGGCTGCTCGAGGAGGGTTGTCTGGACGGCACAGCGCGCGCCGCCGACGGGAAGCCGTGGAAGGAGCACGCGGGGGACGCCAAGGAGACGCCCGGGCAGAAGGTGGTGCGTCCGGTGGGACAGCCCATCCGGCCCACCGGAGGGCTGGTCATCCTCCGCGGCAATCTCGCCCCCGAGGGCTGCGTGGTGAAGATGACCGGGCACGAGCGGTCGCTCCACCGCGGGCCCGCGCGCGTCTTCGATCGCGAGGAGGACGCCTTTGCCGCGGTCCGCGACCGGCGCATCCACAAAGGTGACGTGGTGGTGATCCGGTACGAGGGGCCCCGGGGCGGGCCCGGGATGCGCGAGATGCTGGGCGTCACCGCGGCGCTGGTGGGCGAGGGGCTCGGCGAATCCGTGGCGCTCCTCACCGACGGCCGCTTCAGCGGCGCCACCCGGGGGCTGATGGTCGGCCACGTCGCCCCCGAGGCGGCCGTCGGGGGCCCGATCGCGGCGATCCGCGAAGGCGACCTGATCGTCCTCGACGTCGAGCAGCGCAAGCTGGAGGTGGAGCTATCGCCCGCCGAGCTGGCGTCCCGTCTCCGCGGCTGGACGCCTCCCCGGCCCCGCTACACCTCGGGCGTGTTCGCCAAGTACGCCGCCCTCGTTTCCTCGGCCGCCGAAGGCGCGGTCACGCAGGTTCCCGCAAGCAGCAGTCCCACACACGCAGAAGCGAAGGAAGTGAACGATGGCCACCATCTACACGGATGAGGATGCAACCCTCGACCTGGTCCGCGCCCGCAAGGTCGCGGTGATCGGCTACGGCAGCCAGGGGCACGCCCACGCGCTCAACTTGAAGGACTCCGGCGTGGACGTCCGCGTCGGCCTGCACGCGGCGAGCCAGTCGCGGCAGAAGGCGCAGGCGGCCGGCGTCCGCGTCCTCTCCGTCGCGGAAGCCGCGCGCGAAGCCGACCTGATCATGGTGCTGACGCCGGACGAGAAGCAGCGCAAGATCTACGAGGAGGAGATCGCGCCGAACCTCTCCGCCGGCAAGGCGCTGTTCTTCGCCCACGGGTTCAACATCCATTACGGGCAGATCAAGCCGCCGCCCGAGGTGGACGTGGTGCTGATCGCGCCCAAGGCCCCGGGCCACATGGTGCGCAGGCTGTACGAAGGAGGGCAGGGCACGCCGGCGCTGATCGCCGTCCAGCAGGACGCCAGCGGCCAGGCGCATGCGCTGGGGCTCTCCTACGCCCGCGCTCTCGGCGCCACGCGGGCCGCGGTGCTGGAGACCACCTTCCGCGAGGAGACCGAGACCGACCTGTTCGGCGAGCAGACGGTGCTCTGCGGCGGCATCACCTCGCTGGTGGTGGCCGGGTACGACACGCTGGTGGAGGCCGGCTACCAGCCGGAGAGCGCGTACTTCGAGTGCCTGCACGAGCTGAAGCTGATCGTCGACATGATGTACGAGGGCGGCCTGGGCTGGATGCGGCATTCGATCAGCGACACCGCCGAGTACGGCGACTACACCCGGGGCCCGCGGGTGGTGACCGAGGAGACGCGCGCGCAGATGAAGAAGATCCTGCGCGAGATCCAGACCGGCCAGTTCGCGCGCGAATGGATCCTGGAGAACCAGGCCGGACGCCCCGCGTTCGACAAGCTGCGCGCGGAGGGCAAGGCCCATCCCATCGAGGAAGTCGGCCGGCGGATGCGCGAGCTGATGAGCTGGCTGCGCGACGCCAGGAAGGACTCCAGCGAAGCCCCGCGCAAGCCTCGTCCGGCCGCGCAGGCTTGAGCACCGTGAAAACGCTCAGCGAGCAGATGACGGCTGGAAGCGTGGCTCCCCCGCGCATGTGGCTGAACGGCAGGCTGGTTCCGCCTGCCGAGGCGCGGCTGGACTTCCTCACCCCCGCGCTCCACTACGGGATCGCGGCCTTCGAGGGAATCCGCTGCTACCGCACGGCGCGGGGGCCCGCGATCTTCCGCCTCCAGGACCACGTCGAGCGGCTGCTCCACTCCGCCCGCGTCCTGGGCTGGCGGGAGCTGCCCTTCGGCCTCGACGAGCTCGCGGACGGCTGCAAGCAGGTGGTGAGGGCGAGCGGATTCGAGGAGTGCTACATCCGCCCGCTCATCTGGCTCGGCGACGGCGGCTGGAACCTGACGGTCGATGCCGGCAAGGCCCACGCCGGCATCGCCGTCTGGGAATGGAAGGCGTACCTGGGCGCTGCCGCTCTCGAGCAGGGCGTGCGCGCCAACATCTCCACCTTCACCCGCCATCATCCCAACGTGATGATGACCAAGGCGAAGATCAGCGGGAACTACCCGAACTCGGTGCTGGCGAAGACGGAATCGCTGCGCCTCGGGTTCGACGAGGCGATCATGCTGGACGGGCAGGGCATGGTTGCCGAGTGCACGGGCGAGAACATCTTCGTCGTGCGCCGGGGAAGGCTGGTCACGCCTCCGCCCGGAGCGATCCTGGAGGGGATCACCCGCGACTCGATCATGACGCTGGCGCGGGACCTCGGCCACGAGGTGGTCGAGCAGCCCCTCTCGCGCGATCAGCTCTACATCGCCGACGAGGTGTTCGTCACCGGCACCGCGGCCGAGGTGATCGGCCTGCGCGAGATCGACTTCCGCACCATCGGGTCCGGCCGGGGAGCGCCGGTGACCCGGGCCCTGCAGCAGGCCTATCACGCGGCCGTGCGCGGCGACCATCCGCGCTCGGACGGCTGGCTGGCGCCCGTGGCTTGAGCCGGATCGACAAGCAGCGCGGACCTGGTAGTTTCCGGGCCCTTCGCGGAGGTGATCTCATGCGTTTCGCGTTGCTGCTCCTGGTCCTGGCTGGCGCCTGCGCCACTGCCTCCTCATCCGTTCCGCCTTCCAGCGACGCGGCCGCGGCCGATGCCGGCGCCGCGGCAGGAGCTCCGGTGCAGGCAGCCCCGGTCGCCACTGCGGTGCTCGAGCCACGCAGCGGAAGCAACACCTCCGGCACCGCGCGCATCACTCCGACCGCGTCCGGGGTGGTCGTGCTCATCGAGGTCCAGAACGCCGCTCCCGGCGAGCACGGGGTGCACGTCCACGAGAAAGGCGACTGCAGCGACCCGGCAGCCATGAGCGCCGGCGGTCACTTCAACCCGAAATCCGCCGCGCACCACGGCGGGCCAAGCACTCCGGTGCGTCACGGCGGCGACCTCGGGAACATGCAGGTCGACTCGAACGGGCGCGGCTTGCTGGTCGTCGCGGTCGGGGACCTCACCATGGACAACGTGGTCGGCCGCTCCATCGTGGTCCATCAGACGGTGGACGATCTGAAGACGGACCCGGCGGGCAACTCCGGTGCACGGGTCGCCTGCGGGACGATCCAAGCGGCGAAGGACTAGATCACCTCGGGCTCTGCGCGAACGGCCGGTAGGCAACATCGGAGAAGAGCTGAGCGCCGGTGCGCAACCTGTGCGCGCGGGCGGCGCCGAGCCCGTGGAAGGCGCCCGGCGCGCGGAGACCTTCCCACTCAATACGAGAACCTCTGCAGCTGCGTCGAGCCGGGTGCGAACGTCCATCCCGTCCGCGTCGCCGGGTCGAGCTGGATCCCGCGCAGCGAGAGGGGGCTGAGCGCCGAGCCGAAGGCCGCCTGGGCGAAGTTGAACGACGTCGAGTAGAAGGCCGTCTTCCCGCTGAGCAGATTGTACGCAGCCACTGCGCTGGTGGCGTTGCTGTTCACGTAGAAGTCTTCGCCGGCGATGAAGGCGACGACGAGCAGCTGGTGGTCGGGATCGACGGCGACGAACAGCGGCGAACGCGGGCCGAGCGGGACCGAATTCCCGGCCTCCAGAGTTTGCTCGTTCACGTCCTGGAGACGGGCGACCGGGAGGAGGACGCCGTTCGAAAGGAGGGGCCCATGGGTGACGTGCACCGTCCTCCCGTCCGGGACGAACGCGGTCGTGCAGGAGTCGATGGCCGCCGAAGCCGTCGCGGCCGTGTCGAGGTCGACCAACACCAGTGGACCGCTTCGGAACAGGCAGAAGTCCGTCACTGCGCCGGCGGTGATGAATGCCTTGCCGTTCAACGGATCGAGCGCCAGCAGATTGTAGAAGGAGCGGCTGTCTTGGGGGGCCGGCACAGGTTGGCCGAACGCGCCTCCCACGAGGTCGAAGGGCAGCAGCACCGGGGCGAAGTTGGGATCGTAGGCGAGAAACGCGGCCCGGTGGCGCGCGGAATCGACCCGCGCGGTCAGGAGCCAATCCTGCGACCACGCGTCCACGTTCACCTTTCCCAGCCTGTGTCCGGCGCTCGCGTCCCACGTCTCGATGATCTGGACGCTGCCGTTCCAGGGCCAGCGCGCCGCCAGCGCGATGCTGCGCGAGAGATCGCTCCCGATCATCTCGTAGAAGGTCTTGCCGGTCTTGTCCGACGAAAGCGTCGCGCCCAGCGCTGCCTGCTGTGGCGACCAGCGCACGAGCGCGCTCGTCGCCAGGTTCCCGAAGGCGTCGGTCGTCATCGTCGCGGCCAGGGACGCCTCTCCGCTCAGATCGAACGAGGTCACGTTTCCGGCGGGCAACGCGATGTCGTCTACCTCGAGCGCCGACGTGGGCGACGCTTCGGAAGAGAGGGCGCCCCCGTGCGTCGCGAACACTCGCACGTTGTAGAAGATCCCCGGCGCGAGCCCCAGCTGGACTGCATCGAACACCTTCTGGCCGGAGCTCGCCGGGAGCGGCACGAAGACCGCCGACGGGCTGTTGACGCCGTCCGAGTCGCGGCGGCTGCCGTTCGCATTCGTGTACGTGTTGTACGAGTTGCGCAGCGACGGCGCCGGGGCGGAGAACTCCAGCTGCGCGCCGTCGCCAAACGACGCCGCGTCCCAGCGCAGCGAGAACCTGGGCGCCGCGCGCGAGACCGCTGCGATGTGCCCGAATCGCCCGGACCCATCTGCGACGAGCGGGGCGTCCGGTCTGCCCGGAGAGCGCGCGGCGATGCGGATGACCGCGACCTGTCCGATGTCCGGATACGTCGCCTGCGGCCGGATCGCGATGCCGTACAGCCCCGCGCCGCCGCGAAAGACGGCGGCGGCGATGCGCACATGGCCGCTCGGGCGCTCGAGCGGGATCTCCGTCTCGACGTGGAAGAGCGGCGCGGCGCGGGGGCTCCAGTGGCCGATCCCGGAGACGATGAGCGAGGGCGAGTCGACGAACCGGAGACCGCTGACGTCATACTGGACGACGACGTCCTGTCCCTCGACGGCGACAGCCGGCGCGACGGGCGCGAGCGGCTCGGTGATGAGACCATCGCTCGGCCCGAAGACGAGCTGGATCTGCGTGGACGCCACGACCTTGCGGGCGCTGCGGATCTCGTAGCGCACGTCCACGCCGCGCGGTGCGCTGGCGACGACCTGGAGTCCGGCCGCCGAGAGCAGCTCGGCCGGCAGCAGTCGGAACGCACGACGGTCCTGGACGAGCTCGGTCCGACCGACGATCAGCGCGTACTTCAGATCCGACGTGGCGTTGAGCACGTCCGCCGCGATGGTGATCGGCCCTGCGAGCCACTGCCCGGTGCTGCCCGAATAATCCTCGGGACCGGACAGGTCGATCGCCGAGGGGTCCGCGTCCTCCCGGAAGGAGGCGCCCAACTCTCCGACCTCGCGACGATGCGCGACCGAGAGCCGGGCGATGGACGGCGCGCCGTCGGCCCCGAGCACCGATTCCAAGGCCGCCGTCACGTCGAGCTGCGGGCCCACGGAAAGGACGCCGGCCGGTGCGCACCAGGATGTCGCGGACCTGCCATGGCGTGAGGCTGCGGTGCATGAGTCGGGCACCCTGGATGATGACGGCGGCTGCGGCCGCCACCATCGGCGCCGACGCGGACGTACCGCCGGAGAGCACGGGAATCGCGTCCTGCGGGGTACAAGGATACTGCGTGCACAGGTGCGCGAGAGCCACGATGTTGTCCGAAGGCGCTGCGATGTCGATGCGCGAGCCGAACCCGGACGAGAACGACGTTGCGCCGTTGAAGCGCGTCTCCGGGAACTGGCCGACTCGCGACAGCTCGCCGCCGGCCTGCGGAGGGGCGCTGAAGATGTCGTCGAGCGTGGTGCCGCCCACCGCGATGGCGCCGCTGTCCTGGACGCGCGTCGCGACCGTCGAGGCGAAGTCATCGGCGGTCGAGGTCGGCGTCTCTCCGGGCCGGAGCCGCTCGGTGGGCGCGCTGCCGCCGTCGGGACCGACGGCGGTGGGCGTGAAGAGCCGGGTGCCGTCGTTCGAGGAGATGCAGACCACGATCCCTTGCGCGACGATCCCGGCGATGACCGACTGCCCGAGCGGATCGTCCTCGAGGTACCGGCCCGGATATCCGACGCCGTCGAAGCCGAATCCGAGGCTGGCGGTGATGACGTCGGGACGCGGCTGCTGCGTCGCCGCCGCCTGGAGAGCGGCGTAGATGTTCGAGATGGTCGGATCCTGCGGGACGATCAGCCGGTACTCGGCGCCGGGCGCGATCCCGAGCAGGTCCGTGAAACCGTTGCCACGCGCATCCGGACGCTGGCGATCGGAAGGAAGCGGCGCCATGACCGAGAAGTCGAGGAGGATTTCGGAGAGGTACGGGTCCACGAGCTCGACGGTCCCCAAGGGATCGAGGCGGCCCCGCGCATCGGACGTCCAGGTCGGAATCAGCGGGAGCGAGGGATAGTCGAGGTACCGCTGCCCCGCGATCACGCGCGTGCTCGGCCCGAAGATCTGCACGTAGAAGTCGCCTTTGTCCGCCATCGCCTGGTCGGTCAGGTCACCCACCGAGACGTTGGTGATGCGGACGCCCTGGCCAGGGAGCTGGCCGTAGCGGCGCGACAGGTCGGCGAACGCGCCCACCGCGTTCACGCCGGCCGCGTTCAAATGCGCCTGCAGCGAGGTGCGCAGGCCATAGTTGGACGGCAGATCCGTCGTCGCCGCCGCGCGCGCGAGCGACAGCGACAGGGGGGCGTAACCCTCGAGGCTGCGCGGCTCGATGGCCATGGAACCGACCCAGAACTCCGGGCGCGTTCCAGGAACGACGCGGTCGACCGCCAGCTCTCGCCGCGGGATCGAGAGAATGCGCAGGAGCGAGAGGTCGTCGGCCTGCGGCGGCGCGAAGACCGGGAACAGCCGTCCTCCGCGCGTACCCTCCTTGCTCCTGGTAATCAGTCCTTCGCGGCCCACGGTGACGACCGAGCCGTCCCAAAGCTCGAACATGCGCGCACCGGTGATGGCATCGACCTTCGGCGCGAGGCGCGGCGGAATGGCGAAGGCGGTGGTTGCGAGCAGGAACGCGGCCGCAGCGGTCGGTAGGCGATGGGGCATGCGCCCGCTTGTACGGAAACGTGGCGAGGGTGTCCAGGATCGGCAGGTTCCGAGATTGCGGCATGGGCCGAAAGCCCTCGTGCGCAGCGCGCAGAGACGAATTTCAGGCGGCCCTTCGCTCGTGCAGGCGGACGCCGTACATCGCCTGGGCCGGCCTGGGCGGGTACCACGTGGGGGTTTCAGGCGGCGGCAGCTCGACGTACTTCGGCTTCCACGTCGGTGGATCGGCCAACCTGCTCCAGATCACCCCGGAGCTGCCGCTGGTAGGGGCCATCCCGGCGCGCCCTTGGGCGGGCGTGCCCACTCGTTCACTCCGCGGTCGCCATCTCGGGGTTGATCCCGCCCAGCCAGGACTCGACGCTGGGCAGCGGCTCGGGCGGTACGAAGCGGGGGGGGACGGCCACCGGAGGGGGCAGCGGGCAGCTGGTGCACGTCCCGCGCAGCGGGATCACCAGATGCTGTCCAAGCTTGAGAAGCGTCCGTCCCTGGAGCCCATTCGCCTTGCGCACCGCGGCGACCGAGGTCCGGTACTTCGTCGCGATCTGGGTGAGCGTGTTCCCGGTCCGGACGACGTGCACGGTGCGGTTCTGGTCAGGGCGCAGGGCAAGCAGCGGCTGGATCCGCCGTCCCAGCTCCTGGGAGCGCGGCGCATAGAAGCGGACGTGGAAATGGTCGCGGTGGCGCCGTGCGTGCTTCACCAGCCCACCGAAGACCTGTGAGAGCCAGCGGGGGTCCTCGCCGATGGCGAGCGCTTGCTTGCGCAGGACGTCCTGGACGCCTTGATCGACCAGGATCAGCTGCACGTCCGTTTCGGTGATCAGCGCGCGGATCAGCGCCCAGTTGCGCGCCGGATCGATCAGCCTCTCGCGAGGAGCGCCTCGCGGCGGGAACCGGTCGCCGCGGTAGAAGAGGCCGATGTCCGCGTCGCGGCCGCTCTGGTGCGAGCGGTGCGGTCGGAGGTATCCGCCATCCTTCGCGCCCAGGTGGCTGAGCCGGGCCGGAGGGGAATCCGGGAACCGCTTGCGGACGGAGCGGAACGCGAGCGCGAGCGCGTCCACCGTCTCGCGGGTGGCGAATGCGTACGCCGGCCGCTCCACGATCCAGGCGGGATCCTCCGGCATTTGCACCGCATTGAGGACCCGGCCCCGATCGGCGAATCCGATGGAGACGCTGCCCAGCGACGCCAGGTCATAGCGGAGCTTCTGCGCCAGCTCGTCGTCCGTCAGCTCGCGCGTATAGAGGAGGTTCGGCCCGATGGGCTGGACCATCCGCGATTCAGCCTCCTCGGGGGCATCTCCTTCACCGACACTCTCCTGGGCCTCGCCGGCGGCCTCCTGGGCGGAGACGCGGGCGGCGGCCAGGACCAGGACCGCGGTGAGCGCGAGTCGCATCGGAGCCCAGCATACCGGAGATCCCCCGCCTTGCGTCCAGTATGAATTTCTGCACGCCTGTCGGGTGGTGAACGCTCGCACCTTGGCCCTCATAAGGTCGGGTGACAGAATTCGCTAGTGAATCCAGGTATATCACCAGCTTCTTGCCCCGGGGTTCTCCGCGTGCGGGCCCCTTCCTGAAACGAGGCGGCAAGAGGGAAGCTCCCGGAATTCCAGGACTCTGCGAGCATTTGCGAACTATTTTCGCGTGGCCTGACGCATCAAGCCTTCCTGGGCGACGCTCGCCAGCAGGCGCCCGGATCGATCGTAGATGAGCCCCCGGGCAAAGCCGCGCGCGTTCTGCGCGGAAGGGCTCTCCATCGTATAGAGCAGCCATTCATCGACGCGAGCGGGCCGGTGGAACCACATCGCGTGGTCGATGCTGGCGACGATCATCGATCCGCCCAGCCAGCTGGCTCCGTGCGGCCTGAGCGCGGTAGGCATCAGGTAGTAGTCCGAAGCATAGGTCAGCATGCAGGTGTGCAGGAGCGGGTCGTCCGGCATCCGGTCGACGGCGCGGAACCAGATCTCCTGGCGCGGCTCGGCGCGCGTGGGCTTCAGCGGGTTCCAGGGAGCGACCGGGCGGAAGTCGATCGGCGACGGCCGGCGCACCGCCTCGCGGACGCGCTCGGGCACCGAGTCTCCAGCCTCGGCCAGCCACTGCTCGCGCAGCTCCGCGACCGAGCGCAGCGACTCGGGAGGCGGAACGGACGGCGGCGGCGCCTGGTGCTCGAGCCCGGGCTCCAGCACGTGAAACGACGCGATCATGGAGAGGATCGGCTGTCCGTGCTGGATGGCCTGCACCCGGCGGGCGGTGAAGCTGCGGCCGTCGCGGATGCGATCGACTTCGTAGACGATCGGCGCCGCCATGTCGCCGGGCAGCAGGAAGTACGCGTGCAGCGAATGCGGCCCGCGTCCCTCCACCGTGCGCGTCGCCGCCACCAGCGCCTGGCCGACCACCTGGCCGCCGAAGACGCTTTTTCCTCCTAGATCACTGGATTGGCCACGGAAGAGGTTGACCTCGAGCGATTCGAGATCGAGCTGCCGGATCAGGTCTGCAAGGGCGGAATCCATCGGATGATTGTCCTACCGAAGTTGACAGCGAGCGACTTCCAAGGAAAAGAGAGTGCCCGACATTTTTGACAGCCCAAATCTTCGCGGAGACGTCGATGCGCACTCGGATGTTGGCAGCGGTGTCCCTGATTCTCGCCGGCTGCGGGGGCAGCGAGACCGGCCGCCGGTGCCGCCGGACCCCTCGCCGGCGACGGTCACGGCGAGCGCGCTGGGGCAGACGGCCACGGTCACTTTCACTGCGCAGCCGCCGCCGGCACTGCCTTCGCGCGCGATCGCGGGGCTGACGGGGAACGTGGACGTCACCTACGACCAGTACGACATTCCGCACATCTTCTGCGCCAGCGAGAACGACTGCTACGCCGTGCAGGGTTACATCCAGGCGCAGGACCGGCTGTTCCAGATGGATCTGTTCCGGCGGATCGCGCGCGGGAGGCTCTCCTCACTGATCGGGTCGAGCGGGGTTTCCCAGGACACGCAGATCCTGACGGTGTTCATCACCCGGGATCTGCAGCGCATCGAGGACGTGCTGGTAACGAACCTGGACGCCACGACCAAGGCCAAGATCCAGGCATTTACCAACGGCGTGAACGCATACATCGCGTTCCTCAAGGCGAACCCGACGCTGATCCCGGGCGAGTACGCGCAGGTTCCCGGACCGGCCACGCCCAACGACATCCCGAACTGGGAGCTGCAGGACACGTTGGCCATCGGGCGGCTGCAGCAGTTCCAGCTCTCAGAGACGATCGAGAAGGAGACCGCGTACGGGCTCTTCGCGCTCACGTTCGGGCCGGGGGGCGCACACGCGGATACGGCCCGGTTCAATGCGTACGCCAACAACGTCCAGCAGCCGGTGAAGGCGTACACGCTCTCGGACACCGATCCGACGGCGCCCGTGCGCGCCGGCAGGGCGGTCGCCCAGCCGCTGGCGGCGCCGGACCTCTCGGGTCTCGCCGGCGCCCTCGGCCACGTGAACGCGCAGATGCGCGAGTTTCACGAGGTCTTCGGTTCCATGCGCAGCGGCGCGGGCTCCAACAACTGGGTGGTTGACGGAGCGCACTCCGACACGGGCCACGCGATGGTGGCGAACGACCCCCACCTCTCGCTCCAATACCCGCCGCTGTTCCACCTCTCGGCGATGACCGCCAGCGACGGGAGCGGCTTGAACGTCGTCGGCGGGGCTTTCCCCGGGATCCCCGGCGCGCTGATCGGCCGCGGGGCGCACGTCGGCT
>WNFT01001025.1_pt1 | contig 23912 bp, 16 predicted proteins | sample 5400191 | NCBI WGS metagenome assembly WNFT01 (sample SAMN13153359, study PRJNA577476) | soil metagenome | isolation source: 80 cm saprolite under Madrone tree | place: USA:California | collected 2016-06-14 | reverse complement strand
ATCTGAAACCGCCGACAAATAGTGCCGGACAAGGACGTTAGAGCCAGCCTTATGGCTGGCCCCGGCGCGTTGGCGGGCAGGTATGGTCCAGTGCCCAGGAACGGCGAAATCAATACAGCATTTGGGGTCTACAAGAGCCTGTGTTGCGAATATGAAATAGTGGTTCGTGAAGGCGCGACTTTTCCTCGGTGCCCCAAGCATCCAAATTTTCCGACCGTCTGGAACGTGTTGGATGTCGAAATCCGCCCGTTGCGTCTATGACCGCCGGCATTTCGTTGATTCCGGTAAAAACCGGCGGTCATAGAGCGTCGCTACAGTTGGATTCACCTGTTATGCGGTATTGGCATTTCCTCGACTTGTGGAAGTATCGTCAGCTATCCTCATACTTGATCTGCCTCGGCTTACCGCGTCCCTAACAAGCGCATGATTGCCCAGCATACAGACATTCCAGACGTGCTGATAATTGAACCGCGAGTCTTCGGAGATGAAAGGGGCTTTTTTTTCGAAAGCTATAATCAAATCCAGATGGCCCAGTTTGGGATTACAGATGTATTCGTGCAGGATAACCATTCGCGTTCGGTGAAAAATGTAGTGCGAGGACTGCATTACCAGATTCAGAAGCCGCAGGGCAAACTGGTGAGGGTCACCGCAGGGGCGGTATTCGATGTAATTGTCGATCTGCGAAGGAGTTCGCCCACGCTGGGCAAATGGTTGGGAGTGGAAATGTCGGCGGCCAACAAACGCATGATGTGGATACCTCGAGGCTTTGCCCACGGCTTCGCCGTGCTCTCGGAATCTGCCGAATTCCAGTACAAAACGACCGACTTCTACGCGCCGCAATTCGAGCGCTGCATCCGTTGGGATGATCCCTCAATTGGTATCGTCTGGCCGCTCGACGGCGAGCCGATAGTCTCGACCAAGGACCGCGCCGGCGTGCCCTTTGCTCAGGCCGAAATGTTCGAATGATCCTGCAATCATTCTTAGTCCGATGAAAGATCGAAGCACAAGCACTCGACGTAAAGGGATCATTCTCGCGGGAGGATCGGGCACTCGCCTGTACCCCGTCACAAAGGTCCTATCCAAGCAACTGCTGCCCGTCTACGACAAGCCGATGGTGTATTACCCCTTGTCGACGCTGATGTTGGCCGGCATCCGGGATATTCTTGTGATTTCGACGCCGCAGGATATACCTCGCTTCGAGCAGCTATTGGACGACGGCTGTCGTTGGGGTATTGATATCAGCTACGCCGTCCAGCCTGCTCCCGAGGGCCTCGCGCAGGCCTTCATCATTGGCGAGCGTTTTATCGGATCCCACAATTCTGCGCTCGTGCTGGGAGATAACATCTTCTATGGGGCCGACCTTCCGACTCAACTCCGTGCCGCGAGTGAAACGGATTCGGGTGCCACCGTTTTTGCATACCCCGTGCAAGATCCAGAACGATATGGAGTGGTCGAATTCGATGCCCAGGGCCGTGCCATCGGGTTGGAGGAGAAACCGAAGGTTCCCAAATCCCGCTATGCCGTCACCGGACTCTACTTCTATGACGAACGCGTTGCCGCGATTGCGAAGTCGTTGAAGCCGAGCCCGCGCGGTGAACTCGAGATCACCGATCTGAACCGGCGGTACCTGGAGTTGGGCGCGCTCAACGTGACCGTGATGGGGCGCGGGCATGCGTGGCTGGATACGGGGACGCACGAATCGCTGGTCGAGGCATCGCTGTTCGTGCAGACCATCGAAAAGCGCCAGGGTCTCAAGATCGCCTGTCCAGAGGAGATCGCTTACCGTATGGGCTACATCGATCGATCACAACTGGAAACATTAGCGGCGCCGATCGCGAAAAGCAGCTACGGGCAATATCTTTTGGATTTGCTTAAGGAAACGATTTTTTGACTCGATGCGTCTGCGCTCTGCTACTGGCTTAAGGCAGCTTGCGTGCAGTCACTGGGAATGATGGATCCTGGGAAACTTAGCATATTTACGGCCCGGTCTGGTGCTGTAAGCATTGAGGTGAACGGCGCTCCGTACCACAGCCCGTATGATCCGGTCCGTGAGGCAGATAAGTTCTGTTCGGCGCTGAAAGTCGAAGATGCGGACGTCATCTTATTGTTTGGCTGGGGGTTGGGGTACTGCGGTGCAGTCCTCCAAAGGCGAATGAAGCCGGGCACGCGCGTGATTGTTTTTGAGCCGAATGCGGGCCTTTTTGAGATTTACCGCGCTCATGCCGGTACCCGGGAAGCGTTAAAACACGAGGTTTTTCAATTCGTTGTGGGCGACTCAGTCCGGCAGTTTTTTGACGATTGGGCTCTCAACGGTTGTCGGGAAACCGACCATTTCCTCTGGATCGAATGGCCTCCCGCCGCTGTCCAGCATCGGGAAATGCTCGAATCTCTGAAGGCGGATTTCCGGAAATGCCTGCGGGATAAGGCAGCCAATCTTCTCACGCATTTTCGCAACGGCGAAATGTATTTCCAGAACGCGCTGGCAAACTTTCGATTCCAGGCATCCGCCGACGTCGGCTGGCTGTTCGGGCAGTTCAAGAACGTACCGCTTGTGATCGTTTCCGCCGGACCGTCTCTGGACCGGAACATCGCCGATCTCCGCGGCGCGGAAGACCGCTGTTTCATCCTCTCAATGGACACTTCACTCCGTCCTCTCCTCGCAGCCGGCATCACTCCTCATGCCGTCATGGCTGCGGATCCGAGCGAACTCAATGCCCGCCATATTGCCGGCGCGGTGCCTGAGCAGGTTTACCTGATTGCCGAACAGGGCATTCAGCCCTCCGTCCTGGAATCCGCGGACCGGCGCTTCCTGTTCGGCCTTGGTTTGTTTCCGGATCCGCTGTTCGCGAAGTTTGGTTTTGCGAAGAGTTCCCTCGAAGTGTGGGGCTCGGTCGCCACGGCAGCATTGGATCTGGCTTGCCGCATGGGCAACAATCCGGTCATTTTCATCGGTCAGGATTTTGCCTATTCGTGGGGTCGTGCCTATGCGAGCCATACGATTTTCGATGGTCTGCCATTTTCGGCCGAGTGGTCCGGACCGCTGAAAGAGATGGATATCTGGGGCGAGCTCGTGCACACGACTGAAACCATGATCGCGTACCGGGATTACTTTTCGAGAAAGCTTCGCACTCGCCCGGACATCCGATTCATTAATGCTACGGAAGGCGGCATTTTGCGCCTCGGGGTCGACATACTTCCCTTGCGCGAGGCGCTCCGGCTGACTGGCAAGCGTCGAACCGATGTTGCGGCGATACTCCGCGATAGATATCGTATCCAGCGGACGACGGATAAGGCGCTGACGCACTTCCTTGACGTTTTGCGGTTAGGCCGTCAGGACTGCGGCTGCATCTCGGCCTTCCTCGAACTCGTGGCCAAGCAGGCATTGCTCGAGAACGATTCCGGCACGATTCAGAAAAAGATCCAGTGGGGAATACAGCTGATGGAACAAGCAATAGCCGGGTGAGGTGTGTCCTTCAGTGAACATTCTGCACATCACAACCTTCCTTCAGGGCGGAGCAGGATTGGCGATTGCCGAACTTGCGTGCAGTCAGGCCGCTCGAGGACATCAGGTCACCGTGGTTACGAGCCGTACCGAAGAGCAGGACTACAGCAACTATCCCCAGTGGCTGGATCGGCTCGCAACCAGCGATGTCCGCGTTCTGCAAACCGACTCCACATTCAAGCGCGATATTTCGCTCAACATCGCGGCATTCCAGCATATTCGCAACGCGGTGGACGTCGCGCATTTATCGATCATTCATACTCATGCCGCCATACCCAGCATGCTGGGGCTGCTGATACGGTCGGCCACGAAGCGTCTTGTCCCGGTCTTACAGACGATGCACGGATGGGGTATCCGAAAAGATTCGACGCAAGCGGCAACCGACATTGCCTTAATGAAGTCCGTCGACAGGGTCATCACACCGTCGATGGCATCGAAGCGCCTCCTGGAGCGATTGGGAGTGGATCCGCATCTCATCAGCGTCGTACGTTATGGAATTCCACCGTTGGCCCAGTCTGCCGACGAGGCCGGCATCGAGCGACTGCGACAGTGGAAATCCAGCGGGCACGTTGTTCTGCTGTGTACAGGAACGGTTGGGCCTCGCAAGAATCAGCGTCTCCTGATTGAAGCCATTGCGCATGGCGGGACTCCAGCGAACGTCGCCTGCGCTATCGTGGGTGAGGGCGAGGAAGTGCCGTTGCTGAATTCGCTAATTCAGCAGAATGGGCTTCAGAACCGCGTTCATATGTTCGGATACCAGCCAAACGCCGCCCGATTCCTGCGCGCTGCGGACTGGTTCGTCTTGCCATCGATGGATGAGGGATTGCCGCTTTCGGTGTTAGAAGCTTATCGTGCTGCCGTGCCGGTGATCGGCAGTGACATTGCCGAAATCGCGGAAGTGATTCGTCCGGAGCAGACAGGCTATTTGTTTCGTGCGGGTGATCTCGGTTCGCTTGTCAAAGCGCTCGGAGCGGCTGCTGAGCTCGCCGAATCCGAGCGATTGAAAATGGGAGCATTCTCGAGGCGGCTTTGGCAGGACCACTACAGCCTCGAGCAAATGCGATTAGGCTATGAAGCGGTATACAACGAACTCTTATAGCTGAGCATGAATGTCGTACCACTCGTGCTCCGGGCCTACATACAGGCCGTCGGTGTCGCGCACAGCCCCTGTGTAGTGCCGGATGGTTTCTTCATAACTCATCCATTCTCCCTGGAGCTCCAGCCCGAACAGTCCCGAGTCGTATCCTGTGAACGTTTTGTAGACGTAGTGACCTTCCTTTGATGGACTGGGTGGAATGGTAGCTGTCTTGTCTCTTTGGGCCACGATCTTGAACGCGCGGTAGCCGGCGCCATGCAGGTCGTGTAGCGCTTTCACGCCGTACTCTTCCGCCGAAATGAACTTGGGCTTAATAGAAACATCGAGCAGATGATTGACGATCATCTTATCGGCCCCTTCCAGGTCAATTTTCATGTAGCGGGGAACACCGTACTCGGCGAGCACGTCCTGAATCGTGATGCAAGGGATGTTCACAACCTCGAATCTCGTGTTGTGCCGGCAACCGTGGTCGGCAGAGAAGGAACTCCAGTGGTCATTGTCGAGATTCGCGTAGAAGGGTAACGTGCCGCGTTCCTTCCAGACGCCAACGTTCAGGAGAATAAATGTGCCGTCGTTCAACGCGTCCCGGAACTCGTGGAGCAGGCGTCGATAGATCGTCGGATTAGCCTCCACGCCGACGACTCTAAAGCCTTTTTCCAGGTAGAAGCGGGTATCTTCGCCTTTGTTGACGCCCATATCGTAAATGAGGTTGTCGTCATATCGATAGTTCACTTCCCCAGCGACGACTGGTTTCGGAATCGCGACATGTACGGGAACGGCAGCCGGCTGCTCATCCGGCTTTGAATACATCAACACGTGCTCCTGAGTCGTCAGGTGCGCGAGGTTGGCATGCATGTCTGCTTCCCACCGTTTCGATGAGTAAATGATGACGTCAGCGTTATCGCCGTTGATGCTTTCCGGTTTCACACACGGTATTCCGAGGAACGGTTCCTCGGCATTCTTATCGATGAACCCGCGGACAAGCGGCATAAGTGCCGGGCATGTTCCGAGAAGTACCTGAGTGTGCGTTCCCAAGCCATAGATGTAGACGCGGCTCTTCTGTTCCTGCCATCGCGCAATGCTCGGAAGAACGCGCTGCCGCATCACCTGAATGTCTCCGAGCAGCTGAGATCTTCTGGGGATATTGTCATCGAGATAAGCGTGCAGCGCGCGCTCGGGCAAATGCGCAAAGAAGTTGTAGATCCCGTCTTCCATCAACTGCAGCTTGGCCAGACTGCCGGTTTCCGAAGGTTGTTGCAGCCCCGTCTGAGCAGGTATCACCGGAACCTTGTCTCCGGGAAACATCAGGTCGAGGTGAGTTCGGTTCCGCTGTGTCCAGGAGTAGACCTGCCAAACCTGGCGCAAGAGATTTTCGATGCGGGTGTAATCGATGGACATGGACAATGTTGATTGTGCAACACCGCGATTGACGCCAGCTTGAGGCCTGGAGCGGTTCCAGTCGGAGGCTTGCAGAAGCAGCTCGTGCATTCGGACTCCCATATCCCTCAGTTTGAACTGTTCGACGATTCTTCTGCGGCCCGCTTTTCCCATCGAACGCAGCTTCTTCGGATCGGCAAGCATCTTCAACAACGTGGAAGCATAGATCTCGATTTCGACGTCTTCGGAACTCCTCTGAATCAGGATGCCGCAGTCGGACGTGACGAGTTCGATTTGGCCCCCCACGTCCGCGCCGACAATTGCTACGCCGGACGCCATAGCTTCGTAGATTGCGAGGGAAACGCCTTCCATTTGAGAAGGCAGGAAAAATACGTCCGAAGCCTGAAGAAGCTGTTTGACCTTGTCATTCGGAAGCGCTCCCAGAAGGCGGACGTGGCCTTGCAGGCGGTGTTCACGAACAAACCCCTGGAGCCATTTGAATTCAGGCCCGTCCCCCGCGGCGAGCGCCACGAAGTTCGCCCCGGAATCTCTGAGACGAAGCATGGTCGAAGCGAAGACTTTTGGTTGTTTCTGTGCGTGAATCCTTCCGGCGTATAGAATGACCGGCGTATCGTCCGCGATGCCGTACTTGCGCCGAATCGTACGGCGGCTTTCGGCCAACGGTTTCCAAACCTCGCTGTCGATGTTTGTATAACAAACGCTGATGCGATCCGCCTCCGCACCTCGCTGAACCATCCATTGTTTGAGGTGTTCGGAGCTGACGATGTTCATGTCGAACAACTGCTGATACTCGACAGCCTTGCGTGGGTAGCCGCCTCCCTTCCAGTACTCCTCTTCCATGTGGCAATAGTCGGAGAAAGCAAGGTTCGGAAAACGGGCTCTTAGATACGACAGAATCGAATAAGCGAAATCGCTGTTCGAGATGAGAACGTTGTCGATGTCCCTGGATTCGATCAGATAGCTGATGAATCGCGGCCAATCCGTCACCTTCAGCAAATGATTCAGGATGAAAATGTCCGGCGTCATGGAGGCGAATTCGGGCAACCAGCAATTGTCGCCTTCCAGCGTGGTAGCAATCGTGATCTCCCACCCCAGCGTCTTGAGCTGCGAAATCAAATCAAGATTGAACTTGTCGGCGCCGCCCATCGTCATCCAGGGAAGAATCATCAGCAGCCGGCGTTTTTCCTTTTGCAGGCGGTTTTGGAACGCCGTATTTTCCTGCACTCGGGGATAGATTTCCAGAGGCTTGTAGGTGACGGTCGGGAATGAGTGCTGTAACTCCGCATACCGATTCCGTATTTCCTGAGAAGCGGCTCGCGACTGCTCGTTCGAATCCAGGTGCTCCCACCGGTCACCATGGTTTTTCCGACGGCGATACCAATTGAGATACTCAGGGATCGTGTCGCCCCAGTAACGGTTTTGCGCGCAGCGGAGCCAGAATTCCCAATCTTCAAGTCCGCGGCGAATGTTTTCGTCGAATCCGCCGACCGCCCGATACACGGATGTGCGAATCATCGAAGTGATATTGACCATGTTCTGTCGCAAGAACTCGGGGCCGCTATGAAATCCGCTCGACCACAGGTATTCGGTGGCGCCGAATCCGACGGAATATCCCGAAACGAACGAACACTCGGGATGGGATTCCAGAAAGCAGATCCATTTCTCGATTGCAGTGGGTTCCAGAAGATCGTCGCTGTCCACAAAGGCGATGTATTCCGATCGAGCTTCCCTGACGCCCGTGTTTCGCGCAGCTGAAGGGCCGCGGTTTTCCCCATGTTCAATGATGCGGATGCGAGGGTCGGAATTCCGATAGCCGGCCAGGACACGAAGCGCTTCCGGATGCGTACTGCCGTCGTTAACGATGATCCATTCCCATTCCTGAAAGGACTGGCGCATCACGGAGCTCGCGGTTTGATGGAAGACCTCTCCAGTGTTGTAGAAGGGAGTAAGGATTGTCACCCGGGGAGCCCGGTTGTGTTCTCGAGGAACACAGCCAAATGAAGGCCGTGCCGGTGAAACCGGCGTGTTGGAGTAATCTGGGTTGGTAGTGCTGATCATCCGTTAATTTCCTTTATGCGCTGGCGAAGCGATTGAATTGTCTTGTCCCGTTCCGCGACTACGACTCGCAGCGTGTTCCACTGCCCGTCGAGCCAGTCTTTGCCTTTTTGCAGTTCGTCCACCCATGTCTTGAGTTCGACATAGTGTGTGTTCAGCCACGTGTGCGCGCGGTACATCTCCTCGCGGTCTTCAATCATCCGATTCACGGCCGATCCGAACCGTTCCGGATACATCCGCGAGATCTTCTGCAGAGCGGCTTCGCGCGTGGAGAACATGTGCTGCCGGTTCGAACTCATGTTGTTGCCGTGAATCCGGTAGCAGGCGAGCTTCTGGTCGACGTATAAAGCGTGGTGTCCTTTGCCGCTTGCGCGCAGCCACAGTTCATAATCCGCATGCCCGCCGAGTTGTTCGTCGAACGGGCCAACGTCATCGAGAACAGATCGGCGGATCAGAACGGTATGAGGCGGGAAGTAGCCGCTTTGGACCAGAGAGCCGAAAATGTCGCCATTCAGGATTTCTCGCGCTGCGCCGACGCTGAATGTGTCGCCGGGCGCACCTGCCGCATCCACGATCTGGATGTCGCAGTACGCAAAAGCGATTTCGGGATTCTGATCAAGCGTCGTCAGTAGCGTGCGGAGCATGTCCTGGGCGAGCCAGTCATCGGAGTCCAGAAAGTTGAGGAAATCGCCCTGGCTTTCGCTCAACCCGCGGTTTCGCGCGGCCGGCAGGCCGGCGTTCTTCTGGTTGATGAGCCTGAATCGCGGATCGGCGAGATATTGGCTCGCGACCCGTTCGGTTTCGTCCGTGGAACCATCGTTGACGACGATGAGTTCCAATTCCTGGTGGCTCTGTGACAGGACACTCTCCACGGCTTTGCCGAGAAAGCGTGCCTGGTTGTAACAGGGAATTACGACGCTGATTAATGACATTTCTCTTCCCATTTCTGAATTAAGAACGATCTCAACTGTGCGTATTGCTCCAGTCCTGACGAATCATCGAATGTGCCGGGGTATCGGCTGGCGGCTTCCTGCAACATCGTGGCGTCCAGCCCAAAGTCTTTTCGGATCGAGAACAGCAAGACGACCATCGCAGCGCGCAGTGTTGCCATCTCTTCGCCGACCGTGGCGGCGTACTGTTGTTCCCATCGGGAAACGGCTTCGGCGACGGATTTTGTCGGTCCTGCAGCCGAGCCGAGCAACTGTAGGGTTGCTGACACGAAGAAACCTTCCAACTGCCGCAAAAGCTCCGGCAGAAACGATCCGGCAGGAAAGCTTTTGTAATCTGGCGAGAGCTTGAAACTATATGCGCGCTCCAACAACCGTGTCTCGTCATCGCCGATGTTGAGCGCCCTGTGCAAACTTCTCAGACGGGTCAACCGTTGCCGATAAGAACTGCAGTAATCGCCTAAAGACAACAGGCGGAAATCTCCCATCGCCATACCGGCCTTGGTCATCTGATTAACGAGGAACCGGGAGTCCTCCTGATTCCAGTCATCCGAACTGAGCAGGTTTGGTTTGAGGGCGATGAGAAGGCCTGCGATCCGATTCAGGAGAAGCTGGTAGCCTTCCCACAGAGGGATGTCCGCAGGGGCGAACTGCGGGATGGATTCCAGAAGCGTTTCGTTGCCCCAGATCGTTCGGCTGCCATAGCGCAGGTCGTACGTCAACATCGTGAGATTGACCTTATCGAACCAGTCCGGGTGCAAAGGAACGATATCCAGACAATCGAGCCCCAACCGGGGAGCCATGGCGGCTGCCATTGTTTTCAAAGGCGTCCGCAAACTCTCGTCGCACGCGACAAGGACGTCGTAGTCATTGAGCGGACGGGGGCGGTTTTCGCCGCGCAGCACCGAGCCTTCTCCTCGCCCGAAGCTGCCGGACAGAACCACCGCTTGTGCGTCCGGCGCCGTCTCACGGATATGGCTCACGAGCAATGTCATGTGGTCGTTTACGACCGCCTTCACTTCCGCGTCCTCGGCTTCACTGAATCGCGGCGCATCCGCGACGCGATATCTTGCATCGATGGCTGAGAGCGAACGATCGAAGTCGATGTTATTGAGGCCCAGCAGGTCGCAGAATGTGTGGAATACCTGCGTCGCCTTTACAGTGGCGATCGGCGCGGAGAAATCCTGTCCATGAAGATGTGTCAGGAAGAATGCCTGATTGTCCGGGCAATCCGGATGATAGCCGTGCATGCCTTTTGGAGGATGTCCGGATTCCTGGAAGAAGTTCGGGAAAAACTGGATGCCCGGATGTGCCATGAAGAACAGTTCTGCATTGCGAGGATCGCAGCCCTCGATCTCGAGATCTTTCTGCATCCGCTCGTCGATCATGTACCCGTCGGGAATGCCTGCAAGCAGCCGTTCTATTTGTGTTCTCGCAGCCCGTGTGTGGAACCAGAACCTCACCATCGTGGAGTCGATGAAGCACGTAAAATCCCGGCCAACCGTAAGCCCGGAAGTCTGAATCGCCGCAGCGATGTCCACGTTCCTTGCTACGGACACCATGCCGTGATCGCCGAAGATCACAACGTCCAGCGCCTCGTACCGTTCCGCGCACCAGGTGATGAGTTGCCCGACTTGCTTGTCAAGGGCCTGTATCGCCTCGACGCACGCCTTCGATCCCGGACCATACGTATGGCCCACTCCATCCAGATTGCTGAAATGGACGTAGCCGAAACTGTGCTCAGGTTTCAGATGATTGAGTGTGTGTTCGAGGATGGACGGATCGTCCGCCTTCTTCAGACCATTGTAGACGGGCCACGAACACTCAAACCACGGAATGCTCTTTTCGTCGAGCGCGTGAAAGATCGAGCGATAACCGATTCCGGGATCCCACGGGGCCACCTTTTCCGCCACATCGAATTGATGAAGGAGATTGAAGGGTATGGTCCCGCTTCTGGCGTACGTGGCCGCGAAAGGTGTGGTGCGCGTCGCAGCGATCGCATCAACCTGCGCTCGGGCCTTCCATCGGAGAGACTCATCAAAGCGGATGGCTTCACCATCGAAGAAGCGCGCGATGGAGAACGGCGACCTCGCCGGGTCCAGCCAATACATGTTCGTGAATCCGCTCTGCCCAGGCTCCAACCCTCCGAAATAAGCCGCGCGAGGGCAGAAACCAAATTGCTCTCTCAGCTTCCCCGTAAAGCTCTTGCCGGCAAGCTTGCGCAGAAAATTGGTATGGCGGAGATAATCGTGCCGGAAAGCATCGAGGAGTATCCCCAAAACTAGTTTTTGCACGTGACTGGGGCCCCTCCTGAGCCAACACAGCAGCGATTTGCCGGCGCAGTTCTTCTACGCTACGCAATCGAGGGCTTATAGGGCAATTGCTCTGCCGCCCGTGGGAAGGAGCATGTTCCGCCGCTTGAGCGGCTAATCTCTAATGATTGCAGTGAGTTGAGCCCGCACAGGTGGGACGGCTCGTTCTGAAATTAGGGGAGTCGCGTCGGTGTTCTGACACCGGCTGTCAAAGGATTCAGTGGCTTTAACGACCGGCTCGCGACTTTCTTCGTGGCCAGAGCCAATTCACTTTACTTACACATCCGTATCATTCTATAAGCGCCTATCCATCCATCGACCGTCTTCAGCAAAGAGACCGGTAACCACGTAGTTACCGCAAGGGGAATCATGAAGCGTATCGTCAGCGCTTTTTCGATTACATTGCTCCTTTCTCTGGTTAGCATCGTCCCGCTCTGGGCGCAGGGAACTGCTCAGATCAACGGAACGGTAAGGGATCAAAGCGGCGCGGTATTGCCCGGCGTCGAGATTACGGCGACCCTCCGACACTCTGACCTTTGTTCCGACAGCAGCGATGCTGGCGGGCGACTTTACGGCAGTCACTTTACCCGCATGCAATGCCGGGCGGCAGATATCGCTTCGTGCGCCATTTGCGAACAACCGCATCGATCCGGCGCAGTTCAGCAAAGTCGCGCTTGCGGCCGCCAAGCTGCTTCCGTCGTCCTCGGATCCGTGCGGTAGACTCGTGTACGGCGTTCCCGCACCGGAGAACTACAACATGGCGGTGGGTAAGATGGATTATCAGTTCACCGCGAAGCACTCCGTGTTTGGGCGTTACTTATTCGACCGCGGCGCGCTGAATCAGCCCAACCGGTGGGACACCGACAAGTCGAACATCCTGTTCGCAAACCTTCTCAAGCAAACAGCCAGGGAACACGCGTTCACCCTCGGCGACACATATCTTCTCGGCGCAAACACAGTCAATGCTTTCCGCGTGGCTCTCAATCGCGGATACAGCTTCCGTTCGCAATTTCCGGATCTGCCTTCCTGGCCAAAGCGCGGATCGAAGATGTATGGCTATCCGGACCCGTCTTACGTCGGTCTGGCTGTAACAGGCGGCGTCACTCTTCAGACTGGCTCAGGTGGAGGAGGTGGGAACTTCAAGCAGGTCGTCAATACCTATGGAGTTAACGATGACGTGAGTTGGGTTCATGGAACTCACCAGGTGGCTTTCGGCACATCCCTGTTACGAATGATGGAAGTGAATTATGTGCAGTCGATACCGCAGGGCGGAGCATCATTCAATGGCTCCATTGTCGGATTGGGTTATGCCGATTTTTTAACCGGCAACGCTGCGACATTTCTCCAAAACAACCCGACAACTCACAACAATTCGCAGTGGTTCTTCGCGATGTACGCTTCCGATACCTGGAAAGCGACGCGGAAAGTGACGATGTCTTACGGCGTCCGGTGGGAGCCGTTCTTTCCGGTCGAGTTTACGGACGGCACAACATATCTCGTCGATCTCGCCAAACTCCGGCAAGGAATCAAGACCGCGCAATATACAAATGCGCCTCCGGGTGTTTTCTATATCGGAGACGCAGGCGTCGGAAAAACTTCTGTCCAGAATACACAATGGGGAAGCCTTTCGCCCCGCCTGGGTCTCGCCTGGGATGTGACAGGGGATGGACGGACGTCCGTCCGCGCGGCATACGGCCTGTTCTACGACTTCATTCCCTTGATTGCGCAATTCGGCACCAATAACATCCCGCCGTTTAGTCCGAGGATCACGCTGCAAAATGTGAAGATCGATGATCCATGGGCGAACTATCCGGGAGGTAATCCCTATCCGCTTTCGAGAGGCAAGGATGCCCCGTTCCCGCCCGCTTCACCCTTTAGAGTCATCCGGCCCGACTTGAAAGCGCCGCAGGTTTCGCAATGGAACCTCAGCATTCAGAGACAGTTCGGGTCGAACTGGCTGGTATCGGGAAGCTATGTCGGAAGTAACACGGCACACCCGTGGGCCATTAACTCCGTGAACCAGGCTGTATTTCTGAGTTTGGGATCCTGCACTCTCGCTGGAGTTCCGTACAACCCATGCTCCACTCAGGCCAATACGCAGCAGCGTCGTATATTGAGCCTGGAAAATCCGGCGGTCGGGACTTACTTTGGAGCCGTGGATACGTTCGATGATGGGCCAACTGCCAGCTATAACGGCCTCTTGCTCAATGTGCAGCGCCGCGCGGCGCGAGGTATCACGGTCAACGGCAACTACACATGGTCGCATTGCATCAGCGATCCATGGAGTTCAGGCGTCGGCGGTGGCACGTCGTATATCGATCCCAATAATCGCCGGTTCGATCGGGGAAATTGCGCGTCTTCAGCCATTGATCGGCGTCATCTGTTCAATTTCTCCGCGGTCGCTATAACACCGGACTTCGGCAATTCCGCCCTTCGGATGGTGGCATCCCGATGGAGATTTTCGCCGATCCTGAGACTGCGGTCCGGCACATTCATGACGATCACCACCAGCACCGATGTCGCCCTCACGGGAATCAGCAACCAGCGCGTCAATCAATTGATGGCAAATGTATATGGCGACAAGACCCCTTCCAATTACCTCAACTCCGCCGCGTTCGCGCTTCCGGCAACGGGTACGCTCGGCAACATCGGTGCCAGCAGCATTGCGGGTCCGGGGTACTGGACATTTGATCTGGCTCTGGCGAAGACACTCAAGGTGCGTGAAAGCAAAAGCCTGGAGTTTCGAGCGGAGGCCTTCAACCTGACGAACAGCGTGCGGTATAACAACCCAACTTCAAATCTCAACACCAACACGTTCGGCCAGATCACTACAGCGCAAGATCCCCGGATCATGCAGTTCGCGCTGAAGTACGTCTTTTAGTGTGCAAGAAATTCGGGGATAAGCCGCAGATTACGCGAATTACGCGGATGGGCGCATCCAAAGGTTTTTAAGCGCCCATCCGCGTAATTCGCGTAATCTGCGGCTTATCCCCGAATTTCTTTCGTCCGGCTCAATTGCTTGCCATGACGGGCACGAACTTCTGGATCCTCTTGTTCTCTTCCACCTCTCCGGTGTAGATGTTTCCCTTCGAGTCCAGCGCAACTGCGTTGATCCAGTGAAACTGGCCGGCGTACGTGCCGTTGCGGCCGAATCCCCCGAGCGTCTTGCCGCTGTCACGGTCAAGAATCCACACTTTGTCATTCGTCCCATCCGCCACGTAGAGGTACTTCTGCTGGGGATCACGCGAGATGGCAAGCTTGTAGGTGGTTCCGCAAGGAGGAAACTTTTCGTGATAGAGACCGCCGCAAATCTCACCGCGGGACGGAGTATTGGGCGACACGTAGAATTCCTTGACGAATTTTCCCTGCTTCGTGAACACCTCGATCCGGTTCTGACCGCGCTCGCCGACATACACCAGGCCGTCCCTTGTAAACTCCACGAAGTGCAGATCCGGGACAAAATTCTTTTCCTCTGGAGGCGGACCGCCGGTCCACTTGTATCCCGGAATCGGTTCGTTGGTGATCTCGCTCAGAGGCATTCCGTGACCGCCCCAGCCGCGCTTGAACGCGCCCGTGTCCATGTCATATACGAGGACACGCTTCCAGTTGATGATGTAGATCTCGCGGGCGTCCTCGTCGAGGTTGAAGCGGCCCTTGGACGCGAGGATGTCGGTCTGCTGATTGTTTTCCTTGAGCGCCGGCGAGCCTTTGGGCGGCCGGTGGTCGAAGTCCCACACGAACTTCCCGTCCTTCGTGAACTTGAGGATGCTGTCCTGCGGCCCGGTTCCGGCCAACCAGACAAAACCCTGACGATCCATGAGAACAGTCTGCAACGCCGTGGGCCAGAGGGGATGGTATCCAGGGCCGCCCCAGGAGTGGACGACATTGCCCTCCGGATCCAGTTCGATGAGCTCCGGTCCCCGGATGCAGCAGGCAATCCGGTCGTTCTCTCCGCCAACCTCATCGGGGTCCGCTTTCGCAGCACGATTCAAGAACCAGACGTGATCGTTCTGATCGACAAAAACGCCGGTTACCTGCTGCATGCTCCATCGATTGGGCAAAGGCTTGGGCCAGAATGGGTCCACCTTGAACAATGGCGCGCCATTGTTATCGACAGCTTGCCGCTGCCGCTGCTGCGAGCGTCCGACCAAACCGGTAGCGAGAACCAGAACGCAACAGATGCCAAAGGCGGCCGCTTTTACTCGGCTTGATCGCTTCCTTGTACTCACGGAACCCTCCCGTTTCTCCCGATGTTCACAGCCACGCTAAGAATAAGTCGAACAAACGCCGTCTGCAATGTATGGTTGACTGCTGTCAGGTCCGAAACAGCTCCAGCTCGATAGAAAGACTTTCCTCGCGTCCATTGGTGATAACTCACCGTACGCTTACCCTGAACGTAACTGGCGAGCTTGCGCAAAAGCACGACCAGGGCATGGCGCTTTTTCTTTTTGTCGGCAGTGGCATGGACGCCGTCCGAAGGCTGGGCCGCAAGGGCGGCAGTGAAAGCTGTAAGTGCTGTCTACACGTCTGCGAGATCGACAGGCGGGTTTGGATAGTTTTTGTTTCCGGTCATGCCCGGGATGACGGCCCCTGCTGTTTCCTCGATCTGGTGATCGCTTTGCCGCGTGAATTTCAGAAGAACACGGATGTCTTTTGTAGCCATGATGCGTCCTCCTTTTATTTAACGGTTGATGTTTTGTAAGTGTTTCTTGACGAAGCCAAGCTTCTTCGTCAGAAACGAAAGTTGCTTTGTGACGAACTCATGAGGGTTTGTGATGAACTCATGAGGCTTTGCGACGAACTCATGAGGCTTTGCGACGAACTCATGAGGCTTTGCGACGAACTCATGAGGCTTTGCGACGAACTCATGAGGCTTCGTGACGAAACGATGTAGCTTCGTGACTCCAAAACATGTGTTCGTCGCAAACAAAATCTCGAATGAGGCGAACTCAATTACGAACGCGACGACAGTAGCCATTTGGCTACTGACAGCAGGTAAACCCCGCGACAGACGCGTATTTTCGAAATTGTTGACAGCTGCTCTATTAATATCACTATGTGAGTCTTCACTGGGTGGGGTATATGCATCGCTGGTAGACCTCAAGAATGCCCGCTCGGCTCTGAGCCAGAATTGAAGTCGTCTGGTTGCTGAGCGTAGCGCAGGGACGTGGAGACGTGCTTACTGCTCTTGGACTGAATTGAAGCGGGATCTATTGACACGATGGAGCGTTTGCCGGGGCGTTATTGAATGGTCGCGAGTTCCACGGGCTGTAACAGACATAGACTTTGAGGGACCCGTGGGCCGGATACGCCATGGTTGATCCATGGACGCCCCCTCAAAGAAAGAACGCTTGTCCTTCGCTAAAGATCTGACCGACCTGCTCTCGCAAATAGTGCCGCTCGTAGCCGGCACTATCTACATGGCGGGATATTTCATCACCGCGGGAGACCTCGCGGAATACGGGGTAGCGGTCACCAAGCTGGTGGATGCGCAATACTTTATCGCCGGCATGGCCCCGGCGGCGTTGTTCTTGCTGACCTTGGCCGTGATCTGCTCGGCAATGCGCTACCAGGGGGAAGAGTATCAGTTTCGGACTTTTTTTCTCGCGAGGACGCGGGCGATAGTCTCATGACTGCTGGCCGTTCTCTTTGAGACGGATGAACCGATCGACCTGATCGATCAGGATGTTCAGTTTCTCATCGGTCGCGGCCTGGGCTTTGCGCAATTCCTTCATTTGAACCGTCCACTCTTCGTGATCCTTCTGCTGCACGTCCCGCATTTCTTTAATCGAATCCAGGCAGGTCCCAGCGACGACGATCAGGCTCTGGATTCCCGCATTTTGTTTTTCGATGATTCCTTCGATCTTTGTGAGTCTTTCTTCCGGTGTCATATCCAATCCGAGTCGAACAAAATTCATTAGGCCGGCAGGGGTCGAACCTGCATCGTTCCAGGGTCAAAGCCTGGCGCCTTACCATCTCGGCCACGGCCCGGCATTACAATCGAATTCCACGCAAAGTGCAAATGGATCTGGTGGGAGTTGAACCCACAACTCCGCGGTTAAAGGCCGCCTACTCTAGCCTATTGAGTTACAGATCCAGAAAACCGACGTATCGAACTTTTCGCAGGATCCCCACGTTTTCGCATTGTTCCTTCTTTCTCGTCCGCGAATGTTTTCAACCGCTCACGCAACACGGCTTCGATTTCTTTCTGGGATAATGCGGGAGGTTCTTTAACGGGCCGGATTGGTTTGTCGTTGGGCTTGCTCGTAATCAAGAATACTTGAGAAAATGGCCCCGGCTGGAGTCGAACCAGTATGCCCGTGAGGGCACACGGACCTGAACCGTGCGCGTCTGCCAATTCCGCCACGGGGCCAAAGACTACGTGATGGCTACAATTTAGTTACAATATCTATCCAACTGATTGACGTCATTACACACCAATTATTACCTGAATCTAGCGCGTCTGCCAATTCCGCCATTTCGGCAAAGAAGTCAAATCTATGTTCTTCGGCTAGTGAAGTCAATAGACTGGACTCATGGGAGCGAAGAACTCTCGGGCAAGATCCGGGCGGAGGAAGGGTCGCCCGGAGCCGGACTTCAACAAGGAGGATCTCGTCCGGTACATTCAGAAATCCGCGGACCGGGGAATGAATCTCCAACGGATCCTCGAAGATTTTGAAGCCACTCCTGTTGCTCGAAAACAAATCAAAGACGTTCTCAATCAACTCGTCAAGGAAGGAAAGCTGGCCAGACATCGGGGCAACCGGTACGAGGCGGCAGCGCGGAAACTGGTCGAGGGTACGATCATGGTTCATCGGGATGGCTACGGGTTCGTGATCCCGAAGGAGAAGATTCCGGGAATCGACAGCGACATCTATATACCTGCAGCGCTTACCGATTCCGCGATGAACGGCGACAAGGTCAACATCGAGATCACGATGCGCAAGCCCGGCGGCAGGGCCGAAGGACGGGTGGTCACAGTCGAGAAGCGCGCGCGAACCACCATCGTCGGGCAACTGCGATATGACGGTCAGACATTCTTCGTCGCACCTACCGACGAAAAGCTGCCTTCCAAAATCCTGATCACGAACGATGTGTCCGAACACAAGGACAAGATCGTCGAAGTGGAGATCACCAGGTTCCCAAGCGAGGGCCGATGGCCTGCCGGAAAAGTCGTCTCCGTGATCGGCTTCATCGATGACCCGAACGTCGAGACGAATGTCATCATCAGGAAATTCGGACTGCCCACCGCCTTCCCGTCCGATGTTGAACAGGAAGCGGCGCGCCTGCCGGACGCGCTGGCGGAAAAAGACTTTGTCGGCCGGGACGATTTCAGGAAGCGCAACACGATAACAATCGATCCTCAGACTGCTCGCGACTTCGACGATGCCATCGATGTGGAGGTCCTTGCGAACGGAACCTACCAGCTCGGCGTTCACATCGCCGACGTCTCGCATTTTGTTCCACTGGACTCGGCAATGGACCTTGAAGCGCGATACCGCGGAACGTCTGTTTATTTCCCCGACCGGGTTCTGCCGATGCTGCCGGAAAAAGTTTCGAATCATCTCTGCTCTCTGAATCCCGGGGTCGATCGTCTCGCACTGAGCGTCATCGTGCACCTCTCCCGCGCCGGCGAGGTGCTCGACTACTCGTTTCACAAGAGCGTCATCCATTCGAAAGAACGGATGACCTACGAAGACGTCCAGAGGCTGCTGGATGGCAACCTGGCGCTCGAACGGCGTTACGAGCACGTCCTCCCGCACATCCGAAACATTGCGCGGCTTGCCCAGATCGTTCAGAAGCGCCGCAATCAGCGCGGCGCCATCGACTTCGATTTGCCAGAGCCGTTGCTCACTTACGATGAATCCGGCCTCGTTTCGGGAATTACAAAATCGGTCCGGCTGTTTTCGCATCGCATCGTCGAGGAGTTCATGATCCTTGCCAACGAGGTTGTGGCGGGCCACCTGGAAGAGAACGATATTCCGGGCATCTATCGAGTTCACGAAGAGCCCGACCCGATGAAAGTCGAGGAGTTCTCCGAGATCGTCAAAGGCTTCGGACTGAAGTTTGAGCCGCGCACGGCGGAGCCGGTCGAGTTTCAAAAATTCGTCGCTTCCATTGAAGGCCGCCCTGAGGAGCGGATGTTGTCCTATCTGATGCTCCGATCGTTCAAGCAGGCGAAGTATTCCGAGGAGAACATCGGACACTTCGGTCTGTCTTCGGATTCTTATACCCATTTCACATCTCCCATCCGCCGATATCCGGATCTGGTCGTCCATCGAATCCTGAAAGCGGCCATGGCAAGAAGAAGTCAGCCTGCTCTCTCCGTGGCGCAACTGGAAGCCATTGCAAGTGAGTCCAGCGAGCGCGAACGTCTGGCAGACCAGGCCGAGCGCGAGCTCTTCGATTGGAAGAAGATGCTTTTGATGGAGCAGCACCTGGGCGACACGTTCGAAGCGATCATCATCGCGGTTTGGCGCGACGGCTTCGTCGTCGAGTTGATCGATTACTTTATTGAAGGCTTTGTTCCGGTGGCCGACATTCCGGATGACTACTACCAGCTCGATCAGTCATCCCACGCTTTGATCGGGCGCCGCTCCAAACAGCGCTTCCGCCTTGGCGATCGTCTAACCGTTCAGATAGCCCGTGTGGACAAGCTACTCCGTCGCGCCTATTTTGTACCGTTGCTGGCACGCAAACGGAGTTCGCGCTAAAATCGGTGGTTTCCACTGGGGAGACAGCGCCGGAGTAGCTCAGGTGGTTAGAGCGAAGGTCTCATAATCCTTAGGTCGGCGGTTCGAGTCCGCCCTCCGGCATGATCATGCAAGACTCGAAATTGGAAGGACTTACATTACATTCCTGGACTCTCCAAATTTGGCGGGACTACAGGCGGGGTGTGGCCCTGACCGGGCAGCAGGCAGCCATTGCCCACTGCCTGCAAAATCATCCCGAATGGTGGAGTGATTGGGATACAGCTGACCGCCCCGACGATGAGAGGGCGATCACAAACCGCCTGATCCATATCCACAATGACGCTGCGATCCGGATCCAGGTGGAGAGAGAGAATCCGAAGGAAATAAAGACGCTGTACGACACGCTGCTGGGAAAAGGTTTTACCGAATTCGAGTCCATTCATACCCTGACCGTTGCATTCACCGAAGAGAGTTCATACGCCGTCGAGAACGACGAAACCTTCGATCTCCAGCGATACGTCGATAGAGCCAGGAGTTATGTAAAGGAAGCTCTATCCAGGCCGAACCTGACAAGAAGCTCCAAATCGAAGAGATATTGAGGCAAATCCGGGACACTCTCGAGAAGTACGGGATGCTCGATCCACAGGACCGTGTGCTGGCCGGAGTGTCGGGAGGCGCGGACTCGGTCTGTTTGCTTCTGGCGCTGAAGGAACTGGGATATCGCCTGGCCGTCGCGCACCTGAACCACGGATTGCGGGGCGCCGCGGCCGACGAGGACGAAGTGTTTACGAAAACTTTGTCCGAAATGCTGGGGCTGGAGTTTTTCGCAAGGCGCGTCTCGATTTCCGGAAGCATCGAGGCCGCCGGCCGGCAGGCGCGGAGAGAGTTCTTTGCTGAGCTGGCACACCGATATGGATTCACAAAGATTGCGCTGGCCCACACACGGGACGATCGCGTGGAGACGTTCCTCATGAATTTGTTGCGGGGATCCGGTCCCGAAGGGCTGGTCTCGATGGCGCCGGTCTCGGGAAACACAATCCGACCGTTGATCGAAACCAGCCGTGCTGAGATCGAAGCCTGGTTGAAAGACCGAAGTCAGACCTGGCGTACGGACTCCACAAATCTCGATCTCAGCTTTGCCCGGAATCGGCTGCGGCATGCTGTGATCCCGGGACTCGCATCCGAATTCAATCCTCGGTTGATCGATACCGTGTCCAGAACTGTTGAAATCCTCGAAGGCGAAGACGCCTGGATCCGGTCGATCACCGATCAGTGGCTGAGTGAAAACGGAACAAAAGAGGAAGATGATTTCGTAATCCGGGTTGAAGCACTCGAATCGGCGCCGGTAGGGCTGGTTCGCCGGGTTCTTCGCGGCGCGCTTCGACGGGCTGGTTCGGACCTTCGGGATGTCTCATTCGATCACATTGAGAATGTGAGAGGCCTCGCGGAGCCGGGAAAAAGCGGCAAGGTGGTCGAGATCCCGGGCGGCCTGATTGTAGCGAGGGAATTCGGCCGGCTGATTTTCAGGCGTCCCGTTGAGGTACTTCCAGACTACGAGTACCAGCTGAAAATTCCGGGGCAGGTCCGGGTACCCGAATCAGGCAAGCTGTTCCGGGCGGAAATTATTGAAAAAGAAGGTAGCGAAGTCAGCCTTCAGCGCGTATATCTTGATGGGGAATCGATCGGGCCATATGTTAGAATCAGGAACTGGAAACCTGGGGACTATTACAGGCCGGTGGGTTGGCCCGCCGGTAAACTCAAGAAACTGTTCCAGCGAGCCCGGATTCCAAGGAGCCATCGAACGAGCTGGCCAGTTGTTGTCGCAGACTCGACGATTGTCTGGGTAACCTCCTTTCCCGTCTCCCGCGAATTTGTTCCAGGCGGACGTTCCCAGAGAATAGTGGCTATCGAGGCTTTGCCGGTCTAGCAGACTGGCATTGGCGACGAGCAGATGGCAAGATATTTGCATGGCGTAAGCGTCTAAGGATAAGGTGACCTTGGACAGGGGGTTTAATTGAATTCGACTGCAAAAACGATTTTGTTTTGGGTTGCATTGCTTCTGACGGCGGTGCTGCTCTACCAGGTGGTACAGCAGACCTCAAAGGGCCGGGAGCAGGTTTTCCCATTTAGCCGATTCCTGCAGGAAATCGAGCGCGGAAATGTCAAGGAAGTGACGATTGCGGACTCGGATGTTAAGGGGAAACTCGCATCCGGAGATTCCTTCAGGACCGTCCTGCCGATGGAGTATCCACAGCTGATCGAGATGCTCCGCGACAAGCAGGTACAAATTACTGGTGAAAAGCCGACCCAAAGCCCCTGGCTCACGGCGCTGGTTTCGTGGGCGCCCTTCCTTTTCATTATTGGTTTTTGGATTTTCTTCATGCGCCAGATGCAAAGCGGCGGCAACAAAGCCCTGTCATTCGGCAAGAGCCGGGCCAGGCTGCTGACGGCACATCAGAAGAAAGTCACATTTAAGGATGTCGCCGGTGTGGAGGAAGCGAAGGAAGAACTCCAGGAAATCATCGACTTCCTGAAAGAGCCGCAGAAGTTTCAGAAGCTTGGCGGACGAATTCCAAAGGGCGTTTTGCTCGTCGGCCCTCCGGGGACCGGAAAGACGTTGCTTGCCCGCGCGATCGCCGGCGAAGCCAATGTTCCCTTCTTCTCGATAAGCGGATCGGATTTCGTCGAGATGTTTGTCGGCGTGGGCGCGTCGCGCGTCCGCGACCTGTTCGAACAAGGCAAGAAGAACGCCCCATGCATCATCTTTATTGATGAAATCGACGCCGTGGGACGTCACCGTGGCGCCGGCCTCGGCGGCGGACACGATGAGCGCGAACAGACGCTCAACCAGTTGCTTGTTGAGATGGACGGCTTCGAATCCAACGAAGGCGTCATCCTAATAGCAGCCACCAACCGGCCCGATGTTCTCGATCCGGCCCTGCTCAGGCCTGGGCGCTTCGACCGTCGCGTGGTCGTTGCCCGGCCCGATGTCAGAGGCCGCGAAGGCATCCTGGCGGTTCACGTCCGCAAGATCCCCCTGGCAGAAGATGTCGATATTTCCGTGATCGCTCGAAGCACGCCCGGATTCTCCGGCGCCGACCTCGCCAATCTGGTCAACGAAGCGGCCCTGAATGCCGCCCGGATGAATCAAAAGACAGTCACGCACGAAGATTTCGAAAGCGCAAAGGACAAGGTTTTGATGGGCGTTGCGCGCAAGTCGCTGATCATCAGCGAGCACGAGAAGCGGGTTACGGCGTTCCATGAGGCGGGCCATGCCATGGTTGCGACGATGGTCGAAGGCGCGGATCCGTTGCACAAAGTGACAATCATTCCGCGGGGTATGGCGCTGGGTGTGACGCAACAATTGCCGGTGGATGATCGACACACCTATCCGCGGGCGTACCTCGAAGGTCAGCTTGCGATCATGATGGGCGGACGTCTGGCGGAGGAGCTGTTCCTCGACACCATGACAACGGGAGCGGGTAACGACATCGAGCAGGCGACCGAACTTGCGCGAAAGATGGTTTGCCAGTTCGGCATGTCGACGCTTGGACCGCTCACGTACGGTAAGCAGGAAGAACAGATCTTCCTTGGACGCGAGATCGCCCAGCATCGTGATTACAGCGAAAGCACGGCTGTCTCGATCGACCAGGAAGTTCGCCGTCTGGTCATGCAGGGCTACGAGCGCGCGAAGTCAATATTGAATGAGAACCGCGACGCGCTGACTCGCATCGCGGAAGCGCTGCTCGAACGCGAGTCGCTGGACGCCGCAGAGATCAAATTGCTCATCGCGGGCCAGCCTCTCGAAGATCGCCGTCCGCCGAAAGTCGAGCCGAAAAACGAAAAGCCGACTCCGGTGCCGACAAAGGGTGTTGTGCGGCCCGCACCCAGTATTTCGCCGCACGAGAA
>WNFT01003281.1_pt1 | contig 23947 bp, 14 predicted proteins | sample 5400191 | NCBI WGS metagenome assembly WNFT01 (sample SAMN13153359, study PRJNA577476) | soil metagenome | isolation source: 80 cm saprolite under Madrone tree | place: USA:California | collected 2016-06-14 | reverse complement strand
GATGCTCCACGCGAACTTGTGTGGCAGGCCTGGACCGATCCGAAACAGCTTGTGAAGTGGTGGGGCCCGAAAAACTTTACGGCGCCGGTCGCCAAAATCGATCTGCGCGTAGGTGGCAAATATCTCTATTGCATGCGCACTCCTGAGGGTCAGGATTATTGGAGCACGGGAACCTATCGCGAAGTGGTTCCACCTGAGCGGCTCGTTTGTACGGATTCTTTTGCCGACGCGGATGGCAACGTCGTCCCAGGGTCTCACTACGGACTGGGTGAGGATTTCCCGCTTGAGATGCAGGTCACAATTACTTTTGCAGACGTTGCTGGCAAAACGAAAATGACTCTGCAGCATGTTGGCCTGCCGGAGAGCATGAGTGATATGACCAACACCGGTTGGAACGAATCGTTCGACAAGCTTGCCGAGAGTTTGAAATAGCGGGTGCACCTCGAGGGAACGTATGACTGAAACAACAGATCGAGAAATAGTTGTCACGCGCCTCTTCGATGCGCCGTGTGAACTTGTGTGGGAAGTTTGGACCGATCCCAAACATCTGGCGCAGTGGTGGGGACCAAACGGTTTTACGAACACGATTCATGAGATTGAAGTGAAACCGGGCGGCGTCTGGCGATTCATCATGCACGGCCCCGATGGTACTGACTACAAAAATGAAATTGTCTACGTCGAGGTGGTCAAACCGGAGCGACTCGTTTACGATCATGTCTCGGGCCCGAGATTTCATGTGACTGTGTGACCTTCACCGAAGAGGGCAACAAGACCCGGCTCAACATGCAGATGCTTTTTGAGTTGGCAGCGGAACGCGACAATACGGCCAGGAAATTCGGCGCAGTTGAAGGTCTAACCCAAACGCTTGGCAAGCTTCAGGCTCACTTGGCAAAATGGCAGGAGACAAATCATGAACATTGCACTCTGGATCATTCAGGTGTTGCTGGCGCTGCTATTTTTGTTTGCCGGCGGCGTGAAACTGGTCATGCCGATCGAAGAGATGACGAAGCAGATGCCGATCGCGCTCCCCGGTCTCTTCGTCCGCTTCATCGGCGTGTGCGAAGTGCTGGGCGGGCTGGGCTTGATTCTTCCCATGCTGTTGCGCATAAAGCCCTGGCTGACGCCAATCGCTGCCGCCGGTCTGGTAATCATCATGATCGGCGCGATGGCGTTTTCGCTCATGATCGGCATAACTGCCGCAATCCCCGCGCTGGTTACGGGACTACTCCTGGCGTTCGTTGCTTACGGCCGCTGGCGGTTAGTGCCCACAGCTGGCGCGTAGAGATACTTAGCATCGCCGCCGCTTATTCACCGCTCCAGGATTTTTCGATAGTGAGAATGCTGTGCGAGAGTAAGAGAGGGCTCTAGCGGCTGAGATAGAGTGAGTACGACGTAAGAAATTCAGCGCTGCTGCCCCGCGCAATCACAAGCATCGGCCTTTCCTTTCCCTGCGCAGGAATTTTCCATTTATACGAATAATTTATCCCGTCGGTCGCGACTGTGGCATCTTTCGGCTCGCCGAGGTCAGAATAGCGAACGCGACTGGGATTGGACCACGGTTACAAAAATCAAACGATGCTCGCGGCTGAATTTCGTTAACAAATAGTTGTAGCGCGCATCCTTTTTCAATATCCAGACTTCCTGCTCGCCGCCTTCTTCCTCTTCACGTTCTTCTTTCTGCTGCGTGGCCATCCTGCGCATGCGCTTGTGCACTGCCCTTCGCTCATTCCAAGGCGCAAGCCAAACACTTCTGGCGATGGTCTACTCGGCACGGCTTGAATACCGGCGAAAGCAAGTAAGAGCAGAAGACTTCTGAGGAATGCTGTTCCGATCACTGCAATTAAAACTCCCCGTTGCTAATGCGCGAATATTTGAAAGGCCTCGCAGTATAGCGTATCCATTAGCACCTTGGTTCAGCCAGGCGGTCACGCGTGGCCTTCACTGCTCCAAAACCATTTCAATGGTTTACCCGCAAGCCGTTGAAACGGTTCTCCGGTCGCGCCAGAGTTTTTGAGTCATTTGAACGTACTGAGGCGAGGGGCGGCAACTTGCCTAGGCAGACAACGGAATCCTGCAAGTAGGATACTGATGCTCTCCAGACTCTACTTGACTGTTAAGCTGCTGCTGAATGCGGCTATCAGGCGAGTGGCTTTGCAGAGAGTCCGCAATGCTGTGAGATTGAGATTGACTGAGCCACCACCGCTTCTTCTTTCCGCTAGTTTCGTGACAATCTCTTGGATAAAGTCGAACTAAAGAAAGGGTGGCACCTTAGAACCTCTGTAAGGTGCCACCCCAGACGTTTACATGAGCTGAAATGCTGGCGTCAGACGTACGAAGTCAGCACTCGCTCGCACACTACGAGCAGGATGTTCGACAATAGCGGCGAGAGTGGTCCACCTTGCGGTGTCCCTTCACTCGGTACTGTCGGCGGCCCGTTTGACACCTGCGACACTAGTGACGTCGACACTAGCGGAGTCGCGACTGACCAGATTTGCACTGGCCCAAGGCTCAGGTTGACTGTCTTGATGATGTAGACACCGCTTTGCGTTATCGGGGCTTCGAGAATCGCGACTCCCGATGAGCTGTTCATGGTCTGCACCACGGTTCCCGAGGGGTTGATCAGCACCAACTGAATCGGCACCGCGACACTCGCCTCAGCCGCAATCGAGATTGCTTGCGTGCCTGTTGGTAGGGTGATGCTGTTTAGCAGCGCCTGCCCTGCCGACTGCGTAGCCAGCGACTCCGATGTGACGCCCGGCTGCGCCGCCGGTGTCCCGGTTAGAGTCGCATTCCCGATGCAGAAGCCGTCGATAAAGATCCCATCGTGAATGGGCCTGATCTCCAGCGTGTGGTGCCCCCCCATAATTGGTCCATAATTGTAAGTCTTCGGAGCAACGGCGAACACAGGAGAACGATTCGAGCCTGACGGACCGTTGTAATTAACCGAACCCATGTCAGCGTTATCCAAGAAGACCTTCGCGCTACCGCCTTTTGGACTGGTAGCGTAGAAGTAATTGATCGAACCCATTTGAGTAGGGGCAGTGTCGAAGGTCAAGAAGGCGCTGTGTATGTTGTTCCCGCCTTCGTTGAGCCGGAAGTGGCCAGCACTGGCGCTTGAGTTATTGATCAAGTGCCAGCCGTTAGAGTACGCGATATGCGGCTCGTCGTCCTCGACGGTCGTGCCATCGCAAGGCAACGGAGGCGGCGGTGGCGTGACAGTTGGGCAAGACACATTGCCAACCACCGTATATGTCGCAGCCGGAAAGGCGTTATCGGTCTGCCCTTTGACGAAAGTATGGTCTACGATAAGCGTAGACCGCTCGTTAGTTCCAGGCGAATTGAATGTCCTTCCGTTCACCGCGCCGAGGAGGTCCCCGGGCGGTGGATTTCCGACAACGAACTTCGGCACATAGATGGTAATCGTGCCGTCCGATTGGAAGTTGCTCGCAGGATCAGCCGTTCCAACCATCGTCTCCGTGGGAACACCGACGACCAGAGCGACGACGGCGGTGGCAATCGTGCCGTACTCGAAGGTTGGCGGTCCCATTGCTCCCGTAGTCATGCCGACGTAGTACTGCTGGCCCGACGAGGAGAACGAGTCCCAGACTATCCGCCACCTGCTGTTTGGCGGCACATTGTTTAGATTGCCAACTTTCATCTTGAAGAGAAAGTTGGTTGTGCTAGGAGGCTCGCCGACAGCAATGTAATCAATGGCGAGCGCCTGGCTAGTGTTCGCGGCAGTGCTTTCCGGATGGTTAGACAGGTTCTGATGGATAATCAAACCACCGCACGTATCACCGACATAGGGCGCGGCTACTTCATTGTTCGCGCACGACATGCCTACCACGTTTATCGCGACCACTTTATAGTAATAGGTCTTGGTGATGTCGGTTGCAGTCAGATCATCGTAAGTCGTCTGAGTCCCCCCGACCGTTGTCAGAGGAGCCTCACCGCCGCTCGCTGTCCCCCTCATTATCGTATAGCTGGTGATTGTCGAGTTGCCGGTATCGGCTTCGGACCACCCAAGATGAACGATCGGACCTACTCGACGCGTTGTGACAGAAGGCATGCCCGGTACCGAGGTGGCAGTGGCTGGATCGAAATCAGCGACAAGCCGCCTGCCGCTTGACTGGCGCGCGATTGTGGCCGTTGCGCTATATGCGTTGCCCTTTGCAGTGGGCGCTGCCTGGGCACAATTACCGCCCGGGCATCCGTTCACGTACCCGACTTCCACGCGACCCTGCTTGTCGACGGTAATGTCGAAGAAGTCCAGCAGGTTACGAGAGATTCTGGCGCCGCCTCCCGTCCAGATAGCACCACGCTGCATTGGCGCACCCGGTGTCACGTCAGAGGTCGTCCAGGTCAATCCGCCGTTAAACGTGTGCGCAACATAAAGGTGCCAGACACCGCTGAAGCTGTCGCTGTTGGCGCTTCCAGCCGTCGTTGAGCCGTAGAAAGCGACGGCCGCGCGACCTGCGTCTGCTGCCACTGCGGCCGGGTACCGAATATTCTGCAGCCCATAAACGGCCCCGACATCGACGATGTTATTCCAGGTATTGCCGTGGTCGTCGGAAGTTGCGACAGCTGCGGCGCTGTCAGCATTGGCCATAGCGAAGTAGACACGGCCATTATTGTCAATGCCAACCGCGGGGTCGCTGTTGCCGGAGGCGGTTTGAAACGTCGCGTTTTTAACAGGACGAACGTTCCAGGTTATTCCATTATCTTCTGAGACTACCACGGCCCCGAGGTTGGCGCCGCAGCTGTTGTTCGGTAGATAAACCGTTCCATCTTTAGGCGAGACCTTCACATGCCCGTGCAACCCGTCACATTCTGATGTGTAGGTCGGAACAGTCGGACCGAAGGTGGCCCCTCCGTCATCGCTCCGTAAACAAAACGCCGTGACGAGGTCCTGCGAGCAGTAATAGACTGCATTTGGATAAGCGGGAGTTCCAGTGAGGGGCGCATGGTACGGGCCGCCGCCGACAGTCTCGTGGTCAATGCCGGAGCCGAGCGGTCCGGAGCTTGGTACCCAGGTGTTTCCGTCGTTGTCTGAATAGGAGATCTTGCACGTGGGGGACGTCGCAGTCAGTTCAGCCGCGAACACGCGACCTGTTTGACGATCCGTGAAGCCAATGGGATCAGAATCAATTACCACAGATGTCGGCGCAGCTCGGTTAGCCCAGGTTGCAGTTGGGCCGCCTGTGGGACAAGCGTTAGCAAACGTAATAAACAACGTTTCGAGGTCCGACTGGAAATTCGTCACACCGGTCACGTTGTTTGGCGCGGGTGAATTCCAATTGACGCCGATGGACGGTTCGCCTGCGCCACGTCCCATGTATTCGACCGTGGGCCCGGTGCTCACGGTAACGGGGGTGAGAACTCCCGGCGCCTCGAAGTTTTCATACCCTACCTTTGGGCCCGCATCCGCAGTCGCCGCGGGAGGTGCTGGTGGAGTAAGTGGAACCACGGTCGCCGTGCCGTGATACTGGTCTCCCGGTATGGTCACAAAATAGACGACGTGCACGGTAAAGACACCGACGCCATCCGTTGCCGGGCTGATGTGTGCTACCTCTGGGCGGCCAGCGCCATGTCCTGAAGAATCGACGATTGGTCCGTTGTTATCAGTCTTGTGGATATACAGATCGAAGTCGTTTCCGGAATTAGCCCATGAGAGCTTGACCTCAATACGCTTGCCCGCGGTCGCCCAGTCACCCGTCGGTCCGCTCGTTCCGCCAACCGTTAGCGTAAATGTGTCGCAGTTATCCCCTGGGACATGGGGATCGTTTTCAACGCATGTGCCCTCCCCACCAGCAGATCCGGTTCCTACCGCGTTACCGTCCCATGCAAGTGGCGTCGAGGTTACATTGATAGTCCCCGTCGCCGGGCTCGCAGCGTGCGATCGAAAGAGAGGTATGACGCAAACCGTAACGGCAACGGTAAAAGCGACGGCGTGTATCCATCGCCTTTGAAATCTAAGATTGCTTCGAGTTTTCGTATTCATTTTCGTGACCTCTCTCACCGGTTCCACGTTGGTAAGCAATGATAATTTGCTGTACGAGCCATGACTTTCACTCTTTGGCTTTCTTCACGGCTGCACCTTTAGAAAAAATGACGCTAGATCAAATTCGATCCTCTGATTTCACTCTTACAGCGAAGAGCCTGAATATCGCCCCAAGAGTGGCACCGGGTGACACTGCCCCAGAAGGCGGTGCCACCCGAATCCGACGGTTACCACTGAACAAACGGGGTTGCCGCAGTCCAGATGTTGACTGGTCCAACTCCGACGTTGACCAGCTTGATCACGTAGAGGCCCGAGGTGGAAACAGGCATGCTCACGCTGGCGATGCCGTTGGAGGAGGAGTTCACGGTGGCGAGCACCTTGCCGCTCGGATCAATTACAACGAGCGTATACGGCACGTTGACATTGGCCTCTGCCGCGACCGAGAAGCCCAGCGCGTTCGAGGGCACAATGACGTTCTGCAGCAGCGACTGCCCGAGGGCCAGGGCGCTGGTGCTGGTCATGGTCGTCCCCGGCCCAGCGGTGGCCATGGTGCTCGATGTGGCGTTGGTGATGCAGAACTCGTCCACGTAGCCGGGCCCGGCTAGGTTGACGAGTTCGAACTTATGCGTGCCCATGCCAGTGATACTGTACGTGACGAAGGCGCCGAACTGCGGGTCGCGCATGGCGCCGGGGCCGCCATTGTAGTTGACGGTCGCGTTGGAGGGGGCAAGGCCGTCAATCAGCACATGGGCGGTCCCACCCTTGGAGCTCGTGGCGTAGAAGTACTGCAGCGACCCCATGTTGCTCTGCAAGTTGAACGTGAATGTCAGGGCGTGTTGCACGTCCTTGCCGGTGTTCAAGTGGTACGTGCCGTTCGAGGCATTCGAGGCTTTGACGGTGTGCCAGCCGTTGTCATAGGCGATGCTCCGATCCGTGTCCTCGACGCACTGCGGCGGCCCGCTGACCGAGATCACAACCTGCGCTGTATTGCAGCTCACTAAGCCGCGTGAATCTGTCACCCTCAACGTCGCGTTGAAACTGCCTGCCGCGTTGTAGGTGTGCGAGATCGTCGGGGTTGTCTGTGTCACCTCCGGTGATCCATCCCCGAAGTTAAAGGTGTAGGAGGCAATGGTGTCTGCCGGAGCCGCCGTATCCGGATCTGACGAGCCGGCGCCGCTGAAGCCGACGATCAACGGGGCATTGCCCGAAGTCGGAGTCGTCGCAGTCAACACCGCAACTGGACAGGTGTTGGGCCGGCAGGAGGCATTGCCGACGATGGTGTAGCTGCCTGTCGGTGCGAGGCTGCCCGGCATGTTGTCCGGCGTGAGGGTGGCACCAACCAGATTGGCGGCAATCCTCGTCAGGAAGCCGGTGAGATTTTGTCCGACTGTCGGATTACCGATGGCGCTGGTCGGAGCAACAATCGTGATCGTTCCGTCGGCGTTGAAGTTGCTGGCCGCATCGGCTGCCACAAACGGCCCTGCCGTGGGCCCAACTTGAAAGATAGGCGCGGTCGTGGCGCCGTCCACTGGCGAGTTGGTCATCCGTGCGGTGTAGTTGGTGCCGTTCGGAGCATTGAAGGTCACCGGCCAACGAGTGTCAGGAGGCACCGTCGCAAGGCTTTGCATCTTGAGAGTGAAGACCACCTTGTTTGGCGCGAAAGCAAACGGCTCAGAGATTCGGAGGCTCTGGACATCGTGACCCGGCACCATGTCTATCTCATCGTTGGGCGGATCGGTCAGGATCGTAAGACCCGGCTGATCGCAAGCATTTTCCACGACGACCACGACGGGTACCGGGTGGAACGGGTGGCAGTATGGTCCTTCACCAATGGCGTTCACTGCCGTGACGATGTAGAAATTCGTGATCGTGGGGTTCAACGTCGTATCGGTGTAGCTGTTCTTGCTCCCTGGTACGGTCGCGAGAAGCGTGAACGGGCCGGTTACTGATGGGCCGCGGGAAATCTTGTAGGCCGTAATCGGCGAGCCGCCGTCGTCCGGCGCTGGCCACGATAAACTGGCCACTGTATTTGTGTTATTAGCGCTTCCTGTAACCAATGGCGCACCGGGAATCGCCGGCTCGATCGGATCGTTCGCTGCAAACATCCGTTTGCCGCCGGTCTGGCGCGCGATGGTGCCCTTCGCCGTGAAGTCATTGCCGGCGGTGCCGGCAATGCAACCTGCGGTGACGCAGCCGTCCGTGTAACCGATCACCACGCGGCCTTCCTTATCAATGGTTGCGTCGAAAAAGTCGAGGTGGTTGCGGCAGGCTCCGCTGCCGCAGATTCCGCCGCGCTGGATCGGATCGCCCGGCGTGAGGTTTTGTGTGGTCCAGGTCAGTCCGCCGTCGAAGGTGCTGGCAACGTAGAGAAACCACTCACCGGCGAAGCCCGGGGAATCCCAATCGTTGCCACCAGTGACGGTGCCGTAGAAGGCAAATGAGGCGCGATTTGGATCGCCGGCCACGACCGCGGCAAATCCCGTATTCAAGATTGGCCCGCCGCCGATGACCGTGGCGCCGACATCAAAAGGAGCTGACCACGTCAAGCCTTTGTCATGCGACACTGCGATGCGCGGATGACCGTCGCCCGACTGAAACCCCTCATAGATTGTCTTGCTGTCGGTGGCCACCGCAACCGATCCATCGTGGTCGCTCTTTGTGGTCGATCCGGGGATTTTCCGAATGCTCCACGTAAGGCCATTATCCCCGGACACGATGACGGCCTGATTGCCATCCACGTGGCCTACCAAGTCCGTTCCTCCGCACGCGTTGTTGGGCACGTAAGCGGTCCCGTCGGGCGCGACTTTGAGATGGCCGTGCAACCCACCGCAGTCGAGGGTCGTATACATGACTGTCGCGGGGCCGAATGTAAGCCCGCCGTCATCGCTGCGTCCGCACCGAGCATCCGCGACGCTTTGCGAGCAGTAATAGACCGCGTTCGGATAGAGCGGAGTGCCGCCTGTAAGAGGTGGCGCGAATGGGCCGCCGCCGATCGTCTGGTGGTCGACGTCCGATGGGAGACTTGATCCTTCACTCGGCGTGAACGAGTCGCCGTCGTTATCGGTAATGTCGGTCGTGCTGCCTGCCGGCGTGAGTCCCTCGAGTTGCGACACGAAGGTGCGGCCAGTCGTATGATCCGTGAATAGAATCGGGTCTCCGAAGACTCGCGGAGTGTTCGCCGTCAAAAGTGGCTTCGACTCCCAAAGTACACCCGCAGGTGAGGAGCAGTCATCGAAAGTGTTTCGCCAGAGAGAGGGCGAAAATCCGCCGAAGAGCAAGGTAGCGCCGCCATTCGGTAGGGACGCATTAAGACTGTTGCTGAATGTCTTTTCACTCTTCCAATTGGAACCAATTGATGGCTCGCCCACGCTGTCAGCGATGCCCTGTGGCGACACGTAATTAAAAAATCTTGGCACGCCAGGACCCGAGCCACCGAGGCCGGGGCTGGGGCTGGGGACACTGGAACCCGCCAGCAATTCTATTTTCACATGGACGGTTTCTTGAGTCGGCGTGAACGGCACGACCTTCACGGAGAATTTCTGACTGCCATCTGCCAGGGGGCTGATGGTAGCGATCTCAGGGTTCGCGCTGCTCGCCGATTGGTAATCGGCCTGCTTGCTACCGCTCGTGTTACCGACGGTACCTTTGAAGATGTAGAGGTCATAGTCCGAGGCGCCGCTGCCGGTATCGACCCAACTCAGCGTGAGCTTGGCCGCGACGTTTGGATGCGCGGCGTGGTAACCCGCGGGCAGCGTCACCGTCAGCGCGAAATTATCGCAAGGCTGAGAGGGATTGTTGCATTCGGGACCACTGTCCAATTCGGGAATCGGGGTGGCATTGGCCACGTTAAACGGCCCGGCGTCGTAAAATAAGGGGCCGGACACGTCGGTCAAGGTTCCGCTTGACGGGGTAGCGGCGGAACCTGTCATTGTGGCCACTATCGCAGCCGCCACGACGCAGGCGACCACAGCCAGAATGATTCTCGTGTGCCGCTTCGTAGACATGTTCGTCTCTCCTTTATCGATAAGTCTGTTGTGGGTTGCGTAGCGTCGCGAGTTAGGCGGCTTGCGGAACATGGGCGGTGGCTCCTTTTGCAGAAGATCAAGCGCAAACGAATCCAGCGAGGGCAGGGGTTCTTCTGTCAGTTCAGTAGACTAACTTTGCATATTGTCAGATTTCCTCATTGCTCTTGCGCTCTTTGAAATCTTTGCCGACAGGTACACGTTAATTTCGGCCACTTGAGAAATTCTTGAGGCGATCAGTGAGGCAATTCTTGAGTTTTTGAAAACTGTTTGACACCGCTGCCACATTAGTTCGTTAAACCTAAGTAAAGACGCGACGAAGGACGACGAAGGAGTATTTCGATCAACAAAAGATCCAAAAGCAACGAGATTGATAAGGTTATTGCAATTAAGTGATCAACTAATTGCCACAATTGGAGTGTTGGCTCTTCGACTAAAAGTCTATTCCGGCATTAAGGATCGATGAAAAGCGCGGTGCAGGTTTGCCCCTAGTCGCGCTTCCCTGGTTCCCAACTATTTCAACTTCTCGGGGGGATTAATCGTGAGCTCGCTGAACTCAGAGCGAGTCGTATATTGCGAGGGTTTCTTCAACCGACTTTTCTAGCGTGAAGTTGGCGTGTACGCGAGCTCCTCCAGACTGCTCCAGGTGCGCGGAGCTGAATGCAGAAATGCGGTGTTAGGAAAATTTGTGCGCGGGTCATGCGATCTAGAGGTTGTAAAGCTCGATGAGTTGCGCGACGTTTGTTTTGAGATTGAACTTACCCGCCACTAGTTTGCGTCCCGCTTCGCCCATCTCACGTCGCAACTCCGAATCCTGAAGCAGCCGCATCAGCTTCCCAGCGGCGTCAGCCGGATCGTTACGCTCAACTAAGAATCCCGACAGCCCCTCGCTGACCAATTCGGGTATGCCGCCCACCCTGGTTGCCACGATCGGTTTACCGTGGGCCATCGCTTCGGCGATCATCCAGCCGAACACCTCCTCCCAGCGGGAGAATTGGCAGACAATATCAGCGGCTGCGAAGACTCCTTCGCCGAATGGATCTTCAACCATGCCGGTCCAGGTGACCCGGTCTTCAATTCCCATCGCGGCGGTGTCTTTCATGTATTGCTCGCGATGGGCGCCGTCACCCACGAGAACAAATTGCACATTGCGATTCTGAGTAGTTACCAGCCGCGCCGTTTCGAGAAAATCGCTGATGCCCTTTTCCGGAATCACCCAACTTACTTGCGTAACAATTGCTCGCTCCAGAGGAATCGAATACCGCCGGCGAAAGTCGAGGGCGCGCTGCGAATCGGTCTTGACGCGCGTTAGATCGACTCCGTTATAGATCATTTTGAAGCGATTTCGCGGCAGCAGGTCGAATGCAGTCATACATTCGTAGCCGTAATTGCTGACGGAGATCACTTTGGTCAGCGGACCATTGATGAAACGCGCGGCGCTTCGCTTCCAAAGAGGCGCGCGGGCAGGAACGTATCCGGCTGACCGTGAATGGTGGTCTGTGAAGAAGACTTTCTTTACAGACTGCAAGCGCGCGATCCATGAATACAGATTAAGGAAGCCGGTAAAATGAAGGTGCAGAATTTCTGGTCGGTGATCGCGCGTGATCCCCACCAGGTTTCTGCCTGTCTTCAGGCTACCGTCTTTTACACTTGCGTAAACGCCAAGCGAAGTATTCGGCAGATCGAGGAAGCGCCGCACTTCTTCAGTTGGTTCCGACAGAAAGCAGAGCACACTCTTCCAACCGCGTTCGCCAAGTTGAAGCGACAGCTCTCGCGCAAAGCTCTCGGTCCCTCCGATACGACGAGGTTCAACTCCAAATACTGAAACTAATGTTGGCATGTGATTGCTTGTCGCTACGACCTGCGACAAATTAACCAAAAATTTTCTTCAAGCGCGCGGCGATTCTTTCGCGGAGCTCTCGAATCCGGAGGCCGGTATTGTGGGCGAGGCAGAAAGCGTCGTACGAGACTGGGGGTTGATCCTGGCGCACGAAGGCGGGCACAAAATTGCTCTTGTTTCCAAAGCCCAGGATGCGCCGATCTTCATCTAACAGATTTCCGAGAAACGCCGCGTTCAGCAGCAGCGGATGATAACGGTAAGTGATCAAATCCTCATGCTGAAGCCGAACTCTCGGATCGTGGTATCCGAAAAAGACAGCCTGTCGCGATTCGAGCATAGGCAATCCTTGCCGATGGATCGCGGACGTGTCGAACATGAACGCGGTGCCCGCGGGGCCGGTTAATTCGATGAGCTGGGACAAATTCAGCTCTCTGACTTCCTGCTTCTTCAAATCGCGCGGGTGTTGTTGGCGATGACTACCCTTGATGAAGTTGAACGCGCCGGTGCGCACGTCAGTGAGATAAACGCCGAGCTTGATTTCTCTGTGAATCTCTGTCGCCGTCGCCTTGTCGTACCAGGTGTCGCCGTGCCAACCATGAAAGTCGCGACTGGTCGGCAAAGATTTCCAGCCTTTCGCTTCGGTCAATTCGTAGTCGGGACCGAGGTATCGGTTCAGGATCTGTTTGACCAGAGGATGCAACGCGAGGTCAAGGAATCCCTGATCCAGAAGCAGCACGTCCTCGATCATGTGACGAAAGCGCTCGGTCTTGTGATAGCCGTCAAAGTTGTTCCAACGCATTCTGCTGAGACGCGCCTCGAACGCCTTCTGCATGCCGCACAGTTGTTCCGAATTGAGAAGATTCGGCAAGACAACAATACCGTTCGTCTCGAGTTCCGAAGAGAGCGCAGCAACTTCCGAAGGCCGGAATAGTCCGCGAGTGCCAATCGGCTCGGGCGTTGTTTGAATTTCCCTGGGGTTTCTCATTTGATTTACTTCAGTCGCTGACCGGCGGCCGGGAATTGCGAGTTAGCAGGAATAAATGGCGAATTCGCGCCGTTGTCCCACAGATCGCGGAAGATCATTTCGCGTCCGCAAAACGCAGGCGACGCACATATAGGGTTTGCATAAGCCTTGGAGCAATACGCGATGACCAGACCGCCACCCGCGTTCGCAAGCTTCGCCGCAACCGATTTGCCTTTCCAAAAGATTCACGCGCGCGGGCGAATTCACCCCGCGCCAGATAGAGTTTACCCAGCTCAAATTCCAGCACCGCTCGGCGGCTCCCGATAAAGGAAACGACTTCCGCGCGTTCGGCCGGCGACAGATCGTACTCGCGCTCGACCTTTTCGAGGACGCGCAACTCCCGTCGATGCACGTTCACTTCGTCGCCCGAAAGACTGTTGTCACGATTTCGATAGCGCAAGAGGACTCGTCGCTGGTAAGCCATTCGAGTTCCGTTTCGCGCCAGACGCAACCAAAGATCGAAATCCTGTGAGTTGCGCAGCGCTTCATCAAAGAGTCCGGCTTCGAGAACTCGTTCGCGACGAACAACGACACCCGATGTGATCAAGCTCTGCTCGGCGCTCAACAGACCGATGAATGTGACGGCACCAGCCGGCGGCGCGTCAGCCATCAATGTTTCCATGTAAGTCTTGTTGTCGGTGGAGGAATCGCAGAACACTTCCGAATCGGCGCAGACCAAATCGCAATTACGCTCGAGGACGAATTTGATTTGTTCGTCCAGATAACTCGGCAGCCACAAGTCGTCCGCATCGAGAAACGCGACGAACTCGCCCCGCGCCGTGCGCAGCCCTGCATTCCGAGCCGCACTCGCCCCGCGATTTTCCTGCTTAACGTAATTGACGCGATCGATGAAACGTGCAAGCTCGCGCTCCAGCTCTTCGGTGTCGGGTGAACCGTCGTTGACAATTATCACTTCAAAGTCTGTGAACGTTTGCGCGAATACCGACGCCAACGTCTCGCTGATAAAAGCCGCGACCTTGTAGGCCGGAATGATTACGCTGACTGACGGAGCTGCCCTCTCGCACTTTACGCCAAACGGATCCTCTGCCGTTGAAGTGTCAGGCGACAAATTCTGGATTGTCGATGTCATCTTGGGTTCCATCTTCTAAATGTGCGAGAACGTGAACTCGCCGCCGCATTTCTTCGAGTAAGCGTAGTAGGTTTGCGCTGCTTCAATTGCGTACCTGTAGTCACGCCAGCCTCTAGAATGGATCCAGGTAGCCAGGCGCAGATTTCTCTTGTTCAGAATTCGGCCTGGGAAATCAGTTGACTGCAGCAGCTCAGACGCTTGCGCCATTACCTTTTGATCTTGTGACGCGTCTTCCTCTGCTTGGTGGGAAGAGTCCCATTGATATGCGAGATTCGCAGGAATTGGGAGCGGACATGGTTCATGACCAGGGTAAGACTGCCACGGCACTGAGGTGACTGCGGCTGGAAAAAGCGATAGCCATTTGCTGTAGAGCCTGTGTTTCAAACACCAGTCGAGCGGCGTGGCCAACATAGATATCAGCAGACCACCATCGAAAAAGGGCAACTGAAATTCCAGCCGGTGCAAATCGATGCTCTCAAAATGGTGCGTCAGTTTGCGCCGCTGGTCGTTATGCATCAGGAATAGGGCGAAGTTCCGGCCTGCGTCTTCTGCGTGCAGCTCGTTTAGTTCTTCGCGTATCCCTCGCTTGATAACATCGCGGAGGGCCTCGAGAATCTCTGTCCGGAAAAGTTTTGGCGGAACATGCACCTGCTCTCGCTCCAAGTATTCTTCGATTGCCCCATCGATGTTACCCGCTCGCATCAACGCAACTATCGATTCGCCCAGATGAACCTGACCCAGCAGGACGCTTCCGCCTTCGCCCGACCAAACCAATTGCGGTCGTTCCGCTGACGCTTGACCGTGACTGGATCGTGCCAACGCTCGAGCCATCAGCAACGAATAATCGGGAATGCTGTTGCCTCTTTCTTTGGGAATACTCTCGTGGGCTGATCCGATCTTCTCTGCAAAATCATTTCCGAAGTAGTAGTCCTGCGTTCCCGGTCTGGCAAAATTCACAGTGCGCACTCGCACGCTGTTGTCACAAAGAGTAGCGACGATGCAACGCGAATCAAGACCGCCGCTGAGGTACGCAGCCGTCGCTTCATCACTTCTGTTTCTGCGTTTGATCGCCGCTTGAAAACGTTCGTAGACAGTCGCGAGCCGCACTGGCTCAGAATCGCTCTCGGTTCGTATTTCGTCCCAGCGCCAGTAGCAGCTTCGCGAGGTTCCTTCATTCGTCACCTTGACGATCTCTGCCGCCTTCAGCAGAGAGATGCCGGCGTAGGGAGTGCGATCGGCAAGCGGTGCGCCCAATGCCACGATTTCGGTGACCGCGCGTAGGTCCATACTCTTTGGCACGAGCGGAAACCCCTCCAGGATGCGCAGCGCGCTCGCAAAGACGACCAGGTTGTCATCGATCCAGAAGTAAAGCGGCCTGAGGCCCAGCTTGTCGGCGATTAAACAAACCGTGCCGGTTCGCGGTTGATAGTGAACGACGCAGAAGGTCCCATCCGCTTCGCGCAGAACGTTCGAATTATTCTGCAAGCATTGCTCGTGAATAGTAGTCAGATCCTGTAGCCGGTTCGAAGGCATGTCGCGGTTACCGAGCAAAGGCTCGCCTGCCAGCAGCGACAGCGCACCGCCCGCATCCATGAAAACGCCAGGTTCGCGAAATGCTTCGATGTCTACCTTTGCAAAGTAACTCCGACGATCCCGGAAAGTCTTAACGTCATCGGCCGCATTACGAGAGATCGCCTGCCGCAGGCTCGTGCAAGCCGAGTCTGCTATAGGGCGATCGTGGCGCGAGAACATCCCCGCTATTAGCGTCATGATGTGCCTCCCGCGTATACCCGTTCCGTGAGATTCCGGCGAGGCAGCGCCGCAGATATGCCTGTCAGCCAGCTTTCAAACTCGATCGCCGACAAAGTAGCGTTGTCGAGAAATCGTGGCAGCAACAACTGATTTGAACTTCGCGACGCAAAGCCCAGTTCGCACGTCGTTCCGGAAACCACGCCTGCTTCCCGCAACCAGGGAAGAAACCGCAGGTCATAGGCTCCGCTGGGATAACAAAAATGCGTGGGAATCTTTCCCGTCATTTCTTGAATGCTCTTCCGGTTATCTTCGATCTCGCGCAGAAAGAGTTGGCGATCCACCGGCGTCCGATGACGATGCGTATGCAACTGGACATCAATGCCGCCGGCTGCAAGTTGGCTGACTTCACCCGCCGTCAGGTTGTGCATGATTCGTTGTTCGAGCAGAGCTTCATAATCGACATCGAGATGCGCGGCGAGTGAGGCCGCAAACGCATCCTTCTCGGCGGCAGACAGTTTCTGCCCGCGAGCAAAGGAGTGGATTTCGCTAAGCGCTGCTTCCCTGAAATCGTTCCGGCGCAAATCAGTTTTCAGATCTTGTCCGGTCAGCGGTTTCAAATCGAGAGTCTTGCTTCGCCCTCTCCAGAGCAGGTATGAACACATCAGATCGAACACCGGCCGCTGGTAATGAGAGTAGAACGTCGTCAGATACAGTGTGACCGGGAACCCGAACTCCTCAATGAGTGGAAATGCTTTCCTATGAAAATCCGAAGTGCCGTCGTCGAAAGTTATCGCCACTGCCCGGTCAGGCAGATCATTCGCGTAAAGCCGCTCGACGGCTTCACCCAGTGGCAACACAGCACACCTCGATTTCCTCAGCAGCTCCAAACGGGTGCCAAGGATGTCGGCTGAAATGAACTGCGATCCATTCCAAAGGTGTTCGTCGGAGAGGGAAATTCCGTGATAGGCGAGAATCAACAATCGCTGCCGGCGCCAACGACTGTTGTGAACCAGCGTCGAGACTCCGGCTGTCTTAAGAGATTTAAGTGCGGCTTGCTTGAACTTCTTTAGCATGGTCATTTGGCCGGCTCCGCAACGGTGCGATTGCGTTTCAAAACCAGCATCAGCGTTTCCTTTAGGCTGAGCATCGCCAATCTCCCCGCCGGCAATGCGGATAAAACGAGCAGCGAAACCACGACGGTAATTCCGAAAGCAATACTTAAGCGTGCGACGGGGCCGGGTACTTCGTTCAACCAGGGGCGACAAAGGAGCAGGGTCGCGAGCGAACACACCGACGCGGCGGAGACCGGAGCAATGGTCCGATAGAAGTCGGCCGTTCGCACCGGACCGCGTCTACCCGCGTACCAGAATAAAAGTGGCGTCGCGATGCAAAGATCAGCAACAGCATAAGAGGCGGCCACGCCGGTAGCTCCCCAGGGCAAGCCGGCGACGATCGAAACTATAGCGATGGCCCCCCCCATCAATCCCCAGTGAAATAACTCTCGCGTACGACCCTGCGTCGAAAACAACCACCAGGCAGTTTTGGTCACCGGCTGAATCATGGCCGCGATCCCAAGCAGCATGAAGATGCGTCCGGTCGCGCGCCATTGCGGGCCTAACAGAAGCAGAACCATCCAGTCAGACGTGGCGATCATGAGGGCCGCTAAAGGCATCGTGACCATCACGATCTTTTCCAAAATTCTTAGATAGGCGGCGCGATAGCGCTCGGGAGAATCAGCCAGTCGGCTCAGTGCCGGAATTGCAACGGCTGCAAGCGGCGCGTTGATCTGCTGCATCGGCATCAGCAACATTTGATAGGCTCGCGAATAAATTCCTAGTTGATAAGGGCCCCAGAATTTTCCGATTAGCGCGTTATCCAGGTTCCGCGAAAAAAAAGTCATGATGTTAAAACCAGTAAGGTTGCCGCCGTATGACAACATCGATCGAATCCCAATTCCCCGCGCGGGCAATCCCGGCCGCCAGCGGCAAACAGCCCAAACCCCGATCACGAGTATTAACGTCATCACCATTTGATTCAGGACCAACGCCCAGTAGCCGGCGCCATACCAGGCGGCGACAACGGCCGAGGCAAAACCAATCAGGAGAGCGACGACCTCGACGACCACGATCGCGGTGAAGCGCATCTGTCTTGTTAGAATCGCCTCGTGCTGAATCGCGAGACCTGTAAGCAGAATCGTGATCCCATAGCCGATGGTGATTCCGATCAGGCGAGGCTCTTTGTAGAACCATGCCAACAGTGGGCCACTGGTGATGGTGATGAGCATGATCGCGGCACTCAACCCCATGTTTATCCAAAACAACGTGCTAACCTGTCCATGATTCAGCTCGGACCATTTGACTGTCGCCGTTGACAAGCCCAGATACTGAAACATGCCGACAAAATTGATGAGGATGGCGACCATACCGATCAAGCCATAGTCTTCCGGTGTCAGCAATCGCGCGAGTACGATCGTCGCCACGGTGCTGAACACAAACTTGAAGACCTGCGCCGACAGCGTCACCATCCCACCGCGCGCGGAACGACCTCCGAGGTCGGCCTGCAAGTGGTCCGTGCGGAAATGACGATTCTGATCGTCGAGCGACAACTGATCTCGATTTGAAATTATAGTTACCAAGTCGAAGGAAAGGCTTAATAGGGTTAGCTTTGCGTGAGCGGGAAATATCCGGCAGGTGCGCCTCGAAACATTATACAGAAAAGATCCGGAACGAGGCGGCGAACTTTTGATAAAGAGCCGGGATTTCCTGGGAATTCACCCGTCGCGCGCGGTCGAAGCTGTCGAGAGTGACGAAATTTGTCAGACTTGCCTGAAGTCAGCCAAGCAACACAAACAAACGGCTGGATTTTGGCTGCTGTAGCAACTATTATCGATCCTGAGGAAGTTCCTCCCGATTCGCAACTCACGTCCACTTCGAAACCACCACGCCCATCTCGTAGAGAATTCGTTTGAAAGTTTCAATCATCATTCCGCTTTACAACAAGGCGCCGTACGTGCGACGGGCGCTCGACTCCATCGCTGCGCAGACGCTCGCCAACTTTGAAGTGATCGTCGTCGATGATGGCTCGAGTGATGAGGGCGCGGCGATTGTCGCCAACTATCCTGACGAGCGCTTTCGGATCATTCGTCAGGCGAACGCCGGGCCCGGCGCCGCGCGCAATGCCGGGCTGGCGCAAGCAAGCGGCGAGTTCATCGCTTTTCTCGATGCTGATGACGAGTGGTTGCCGAATTATCTTCAAGAGAGCGTAAGCAAACTTGAAAGTCTTGGACCTGAAGTAGCGTCGCTGACGTCCGGCTACATCGAGTATCCATCGGGCGAATCAACAGAAAGCATGTGGCGAAAACGCGGACTCACCAACGGCGTCCGTTGCGTGCAGCCAGACACCGAAGCGTCGCTGGTTGTGAGCATGCTCGCTTACATGTCTCCGTGTTCAACCTTGGGGCGCGCCGAAGTCATTCGCAAATGGGGCGGCTTTTACGATCGAGAGAAGTGCGCGTTTGGTGAAGATGCCTTTCTCTGGCTTAAGGTGCTGCTGAATGAGACAGTCGCGTTCAATCTCAAGCCGCTCGTACAATTTCATCGCGAAGCTTCCGGACTGAGCAAGAACTTGAATGGCTCGCGGCCAGTCGAACCGTTTCTGAAAGATGCGAGCGAAATCGAGGCGGCTTGTCCGCCCCGGTTGCGAGATCTGTTGCGCGACGTACTCGCGATTCGCGCGGCCAAGACAGCCTGCGTGCTCGGTTACTGGGGTTATTGGCGCGAGGCGCGCTCGCTGGTCCGACGATTTACCAGCGCCAGGAATTGGCGACTTCCTTACCACGCATCCGCGGTAGTTTGTAGCACGCCGCTCGGCTCGCTCTTGGGCGCATCGTGGAGAGTCGTCAATAGAACTTCCATCCCACCCAAAACGGGAACGGAGTGATGCCGACTCCAGACTCCGAACTTCGAACTCTGAACTCCAAGATGCGGATTCTCGCCGTCGTCGAAGCCACAAGCGTCAACGCTGTCGCTAAGAACATGTTTGAGTTCCATCGCGCCGCTAACGAACTCGCGCAACAGTCAGCCGGCTTTCCGCACATCGAACTTTCCCTGGTGACGTTTGACCGCGGTAACAGCTCCGCGGAGTTTGTTTCAGCCGCGCGCGCGCTGCAACTGGACGTTGATGTCATCCCCGAGCGCAGACGCTTTGATCGAAGTGTGATTCGCACTCTCCGCAAAATCGTCGAGCGGCGCTCACCTGACGTAATCGTGACTCACCAGGTCAAGTCGCACTTTCTGATGAACGTCTCGCGGCTCGGGCAAAAATATCCGTGGGTCGCTTTCAATCACGGCTACACGACGACCGATCGAAAGATGCTTCTCTACAACTGGCTTGATCGTTGGTCGCTACCGAATGCCGATCGCGTCGTCACTGTCTGCGATGCTTTTGCGAAGCAACTTGTGAAGATGGGAGTGCCGCGCGAGCGAATCCACGTTCAGCATAATTCAATTCGCCCCGAACCAGCGGTGAACGTCGAGGAGATGCGCGCTCTCCGAAGACAGCTAGGCATGAAAGAAGGCGTGCGAATGATTCTCGCGGTCGGTCGGCTTTCGAAGGAAAAGGCCCAGATCGATCTGCTGCGCGCGTTCAAGAAACTAAGCGACACACAGGCCGAGAGCGATGCGCGACTGGTCATTGTTGGCGATGGACCGGAGCGTGGGCCGTTAGAGGAGGCTGCCGCAGCGCTCGGCGTTGGCGATCGCGTCGTCTTCAGCGGCCAAGTCAAGAATGTTGAGGTTTACTACGCAGCCGCGGACGTGCTCGTGAACCCATCGCACAGCGAAGGCTCGCCGTACGTCTTGCTCGAAGCAATGGCCGCTGGTCTTGCGATCGTGGCGACGGCAGTTGGCGGGGTGCCAGAGATAGTTGAGAACAATGAGACGGCGCTGCTGGTTCCCGCCAGCAATCCGCAAGCGATGGCCGACGCAATCGCCCGCCTACTCAACGATGAAAAACTTGCGGGACAACTGGCGGAAAACGCCAGCGAGCTTGTCTCATCGCGTCTCTCGCCTGAGGCCTACGTGCGATCTCTCGCTGAGATCTATCGCGCGGTTATGCAGCCAAACGGTTTAGGATGAACGCGCCCTGCGCGGACGTTGAACAGGCGTTGGAGTGATAGCGGGAACCCTGGTCAGATATGGTGCGGGATCAATTTTGACGATGAAGAGATCGTAGCGAGCTGACTTTTCCCAATTCGATGTGAAAGCAATGAAACGCCCGTCGCGGCTGATCGTTGGTTTCGGCGCGGCCCAATAGTTCGTACTCTCCGACTTATCATCGACGACGGACCGAGTGTGACAGATGCGCCGAATGCGTTCACTGCCGTCGAGCGAAACTTGCAGGATCTCATCGTCATAGATGCCTGAACCGCGTTGCGTGGCTGAAGGATCTCTATGGGTTCCGATCGTAATCCAGTCCTCATTATCGGCCAGCATGGTGCCATGAAAGTCGTGCGTCCAGTCGGCGTCGCCGCCGTCTTTTCCGATCGCGGTGCGAAAGTAGAAGACACGACGCGGCGTATGCGAAGCGCTCAGGCGTCGCCAGGTGATTCCATCCAGCCAGGCATCAAACCCGACGATCGTTTGCGTTCCCAGATCACCGTGTCCCGCTGGCGAGTCAGCCGCATTTTTATAGAGGAAATCGATCGCCCCCGTTTGCAGATTGAGAATGCGCGTTGCGGAATTGTCGGGTTGAGTCTGATTGAGATGAATGGTCAGCCACTTGCCCGATTTATCAACGTGCACTTCATTGATTCCGCCGACGTAGGCGTTCCCGGGATTGTTGTAAAGGATCCTGTTTGTCGAGCGCTGATAAACAATGTATCCGAGCGGGTCATCTACTCCCACGCGGTCCAGCAGCCAGCAGAAAACGTCGTCATCAGCGGACATGTACATCTGGCGGAGATAGTCGCGCCCGCGCGCGCTTGAACTAAAATCCTTGACCAGCTTGAATTCCTTTCTGGCCACGCCGTAAGCGTAGAGACGCATGCCCCCTTTTCGATCGTTCGCGAAGGTGTAAATCACGTCGGCGTTGGAGTGCGACCAGATTGAACTCTCCCAGCTCAAACCAAAGCCACTGGGATACTCAAGCGGCAAGATCTCGCGGCCCGCGCCAATCCTGAAGTTTACCGGGTCGAACGTCTTCAGGATCGCGTCGCCGGTGTGGCCTTTACGAATCAGCAGGCGCGTGTTGTTGGCATTGAAGGTCGGCCAGTGCGAATAGTAAGTACCCAACCCCGGTGCCGGCCCATCGGCTTCGTCGGTGGCGCGCATGATCTCTGTGCCGAAAACCGGATCGATAAACTTGCCTCCCGCGCGTGGCAGCGGCGGCAGTTGCGGTTTTCGATAAACGCTGCGATCAGTCTTGAGGCCGGAATGGTCTTGCCGCTCTGCAAACTCCAGCGCTGCGGCGTGCGCGGTCTCGGTGAATTTAACGCCGCCAATTACATAGTAAGCGAGTTTCACATACTCGCCCGCCACCATGCGCCAGCCACGCCGATGCAGCCACCAGGTCAACGGCCGCGGCGTTTGGTCGCCCGGCGGCACGCTCGAGAAAGAAATTGAGACACCACTGCCGGCAAAGACTTGGTTGAACGTCCAACGCGCGCGTCGCACCTGATAGGCCGACGTCACCACCAGGATCGAGTGCAGCCCGCGACTCGCCGCGTACTCGCGCACACGAGCGGCTTCATCACGAGTGCTGGAGACCGTTGCGGGAACAATTTCGATTCTTCGTTCAGGCACGCCGCGTGACTTCAACTCACTCGCCGCGCGCTGCACGTAGAGCGGATTGGTCTGCATCTCAGCAGACCATCCGCTTTCCTGATTGTCGTTGGTAAGAATGATTCTCGGCGTGCGGCCTTCTTTGAAGAGTTGCGCCGCCTGATGTGTACGCTCGACGTAAGTTGATGAGCCCGCGAGCACGACCAACGCATCCGCATGAGTCGGCTCTGCGTTTACGATGAGGGCTTCGGCCGCAAGCCATGCCAGCACGGGCCAGGCGACCGCGAAAATGATGGTGAAGCGCCACACTCGCGGAGTCTGGCGCCAGAACGATCCAATAGTCAGCATTATTTCAGGCGCGCTCGCGCGGCATTAATGCAACGTCTGGTCGAACGGCTACACGTCGAACCGTCAGTTCATCATATAGCTCAAGCGTATTTTGCAGGTGCCGCTCACAGGAAAACTTTTCTTCAACTACCAGCCTGCCGCGCTCGCCCATTGCGCGTGCCCTTCTCGGGTCGCGCAGCAGTTCGATCATTCGTGCGGCCATTTGTTCGTCATCACCTGCAGCAACGATGTAACCGGTTTCACCGGCGCTAACAGCCTCGCGCGCGCCGCCGACGTCGGTCACGACGACGGGGCGCGCGGCGGCCATGTACTCAAGAATGGCATTCGAAAAGCCTTCGGCGGTCGAACTCAGCGCGCATAAGTCGGAAACAGAAAGCAGCTCGGCAACTTTTTCGCATCTGCCGATGAAGAAGACGTCGCCCTCCAATCCAAGCTGTACAGCCAACTCACGCAGGCCCTGCATCAACGCGCCTTCGCCAGCAACGACGAAGGCCGCGTCAGGAACGGCGATCCGCACTCGGGCCGCGGCGCGCAGAAACGTCCGATGATCCTTCACCGCATGTCGCAAGTTCGCGACGATTGTTACCAGGCGCCGTTCCGGCAGACCAAGCATCGCTAGAATCTCGTCGCGCGTTGCGTCGGATCGCGCCTTTACGCGTTCGATGTTCAGACCATTGTAATGCTTCACAACTTTTTCGACGGGGACACCTTCACGGATCAACTGATTGCGCACAGCGTCGGAATTAGCAACGACTCGATGTGCCAGCCGAAACGCACCGCGCTCCAGACGCTTCTGCGTGGACGTGCGAAAGCCATCGGTCTCGCCCTTATATGCAACTCGTGCGCGCACGCGGACCATCGCCGCCGTCCTCATTCCAAAAATGTTCGTGTAAAAGTCGTGCGTGTGAATGACGTCAATCTCGTTCTCTTTCAAAAAGCGACCGAGCCGTCGAAGCTGCGTGACGAAATTCCAATCATAGAAGCTCGTGAGCGGATACTCTGGAATTTCTCCGAGGCCGAGCCGATCTGCTTCGGCGCGCAACGATCCCTTGTTCTGCAAACACGCGAGCCGCACGCGGCAACGCCCGCTC
>WNFT01002856.1_pt1 | contig 23974 bp, 24 predicted proteins | sample 5400191 | NCBI WGS metagenome assembly WNFT01 (sample SAMN13153359, study PRJNA577476) | soil metagenome | isolation source: 80 cm saprolite under Madrone tree | place: USA:California | collected 2016-06-14 | reverse complement strand
CAAAAGTTGCTGACCAACTTGATGCAAATAACGAGATTGATTCGCTGGCGCGCGCATTGCGCGGTGAATACATCAGACCCGGACCTGGGGCGGACATCGTTCAGAATCCGCTCGTGCTTCCGACGGGCCGCAATACGCACGCAGTCAATCCTTATTCAGTTCCTTCAGAAATGGCGTTCGCGCGGGCGAAGCATACTGCCGACGCTTTGCTTCGACGTTATTTTGAAGAACATGGACGTTACCCTCGCGCGCTGGCGCTCGTCCTTTGGGGTCTGGACAACATCAAGACGCAAGGCGAAGGCGTCGCGCAGGCGCTTTGGTTACTCGGTGTGCGCCCTGTTCGTGATGCGCTGAATCGCGCGACTGAAATCGAGGTAATCCCTTTGGAAGAATTGAGGCGTCCACGCATCGATGTCGTGATGACGGTTTCGGGCATCTTCCGCGATCCGTTTATGCCAACGATGTCATTGCTTGATAAAGCCGTGCGGCGAGTTGCGACGCTTGATGAACCACTCGATATGAATTACGTGCGGCGCAATGTCTCGGAGAAGATCCATGCGGACAGTTCAGAGTTCGATGACGCAGTCACGCGAGTATTCTCAAACGCGCCCGGCAACTATGGCACGAATGTGAATTTCATGGTGATGCAGTCGGCATGGGAGAACGACGCGACGCTCGGCGATCTGTTCGTGACGCGTAAATGCTTTGCATATGCGCGCGATTCGAAAGGACGAAGCGTTGAGGGTCGCGAAGCGCGAGAGTTGATGGATGATGCGCTATCACGAGTCGAAGCGACCTACCAGAACATTGATTCATTCGAAGTCGGGATCACAGATGTCGATCATTATTTTGAGTATCTCGGGGGAATTTCGAAAGCAGTTGAGACGCGGGCTAAGTCTCGTCCGTCGATCTATTTGTCCGATTCGCTTTCGCCGCAGACAAAGATTCGATCGTTGGAAGAGACCGTTCGGCTCGAGACGCGCGCGAAGACTCTGAACCCGAAGTGGTACGAAGGGATGCTCAAGCATGGTTTCCGTGGCGTAGCGGAAATCGAGAATCACGTGGCTAACACTTTCGGCTGGAGTGCTACGGCAGACGCTGTCGACCCTTGGATTTATACAGAGATTTCCAAGACGTTCTTGTTGGATCCGATCATGCTTAATAGGTTACGCGAATTGAATCCGCACTCACTGCAATCGCTGGCGCGGCGTCTTCTCGAAGCACACAATCGCGGGTACTGGAATCCCAACGAGGAGACTCTGGAAAGGCTGCGGGAAATCATCGAACATTTTGCAGATCGAGTCGGAGGAGCTTAAGGCCAAACGTTCCTTCGTGTCTTTCGTCGGCTCTTTTCGTGTGATTTCGTGGATCGTTCGTCTTCGTCTGCGATCAGCGCGATCCACGAAGGCACACGAAGGGAACGAAATTACACGAAGAGAGATGTATGCCTGAACTGATCTTAAAGGAAGAAGTTTTTCGAATCGTTGGAGCCGCGATGGATGTTTACTACACCCTGGGCCGCGGGTTTCTCGAGCCAGTCTATCAGGAGGCGCTTGAGATTGAGCTTCGCCGGAGAGACATACCTTTCGAAGCCCAAAAGCTACTGAGGATCGAGTACAAGGGAACGCATCTGAAGAAGGAGTACGTCGCTGACTTTGTGTGTTTCAGACAGATCATTATGGAAATAAAAGCCTGCGAAGGTCTGACTGGCCGAGACGAGGGACAGATCATCAATTACATGAAAGCTACGCACATGCGTGTTGGGGTTTTGCTCAATTTCGGCAGTCAGGCCAAACTGGAATGGAAGCGTTACGTGATTTAGTTCTTTTTGGTGTTTGTTTGTTCTTAGTTCGTGAAAGTTCGTGGATCGTTCACTTGGTTGAGCAGGGCACGATCCACGAAACGACCCGGATGAACGAAATCAGACGAAGCAAAGGCAAGACGTGAGAATAGCGGTTCTATACGTCGGATCAAGTTTGCTGGCGCCGCTGCGCAACGCGGAGGAGGAAATCAATCGGCGGCACGGGCTCGATCTGCGCGTGGTGGCTCACAACTTTGGCAGAATGTTCTCGGATGAAGAGTGGCAAGGAATAGAAAGCGATCTGCTTGATGCTGATGTGGTCTTCGTCATTCACGTAATGGATAGCGAGAACGCGGCGCGTTTGCTGCCGCTGCTTGGACGCCTTCGCAGTCGTCATCGCGCGGTTGTGGTCATCAATTGCATGCCCGAGTTGATGAAGCGCACGCGGATGGGGAAGTTACATTTTGAAAAGCTACGCGGAGTTTCTCGCAAAGAAGCAAAGGAAGGAAAGCAAGAGGCGCAAAGAGGGGCGGGCTGGAAGGGGATTAGTCTCCTGGCTTCGGTCGGTTCATGGGTTGGGCGACAGGCTCGCGGTAACGGATCGAAAGGCAGTGTAAATGGGCACGCGCGCGCGCAATACCTCAAGTTCGCGGATCGTTTGCCTTCGTTGCTTCATTACGTTCCAAACGCCGGCGCGCTGCGTGATGTGAAGAATTATTTGATGCTTTTCTGTTATTTCCTGCAGCCGAGTCCGCAGAACATACGCTCGATGTTGCTTTATGCGTTGAAGCATTACGTTGACGACGAGCGAGCAAGGAAGCTAAAACTTCCGGCGCCTGAGTCGCTGCCGGTCATGGGTATCTACCATCCCGATGCGCCTTCATTGTTTGAAAGGTTTGAAGATTACCGAGGGTGGTATGCGAAACGCGCGAGCTTAAAGGACGGACACGCAGGTCCGCCCCTACGATTGGACGAGACGATTGGTCTTCTGTTAATGCGGCCACAGATCGTCAGCGATGCGCGCAAGCATTACGACGGCTTGATTCGCGCGATTGAAGCGGAAGAGTTGAGCGTCATGCCAGTTATCTCGACCTTAATGGATAATCGTGAAGCTTGCGAGAAGTTCTTTGTCGAGGGGGACAGGGGACAGGGCTCGGGGGCCGGAAAATTAAATACAACCGGCGACGGGGAACGGACAATCGAGAGAAAGCGAAAGCCTCGCGTCAGCCAGGTTGTTTCGCTCACCGGGTTCAGTTTCGTCGGCGGCCCGGCGATGAATGACAGCGAAGCGGCGGCGGATTTTCTCGCCGAACTCAACATTCCTTACAGATCTTTAGTGAGCCTCGATACGCAGACGATTGAATCATGGCGCGAATCGTTCACGGGATTGAATCCAGTGCAGACGGGAATGCAAGTAGCGATTCCGGAAATCGACGGCGCGACCGAGCCTTTGATTTTTGGCGGGATTCCTGAACGCGGAGTTGAACCGCTTGCCTTGGATGATCGTTGTCGCCGGATAGCGAGGCGTCTGAAACGCTGGAATCATCTGCAAACTGCTCCGCGCGATCAATTGAAGATGGCGCTGGTGCTTTATTGTTTTCCACCGAATAAAGGCAACATCGGCACGGCTGCCGACCTCGACGTGTTGGCGAGTCTCGTCGATATTCTCGCGCGATTGAAGGAAGACGGCTACCGAGTCGATGTTCCCGCAAGCGTTGATGAACTGCGAAGAAAGTTGCTCGAAGGGAATTCGGAAAGCTTTGGCGCGACCGCAAATGTCGCTTATCGAATGAAGGTGGATGAGTATCTGCGCCTCTGTCCGTTTGGAGAAGAGATTGAAGCTGAGTGGGGAAGGGCGCCAGGAACAATCAATTCCTTCGAGGGGGACTTGTTGATTCAAGGAATCGCGCTCGGCAGTATCTTCATCGGGATTCAGCCGACGTTTGGTTACGAAGACGATCCGATGCGACTGCTGATGTCGAAAGGCGGCGCGCCGCATCATGGTTTTGCGGCTTTCTATACTTATCTGGAAAACGTTTTCAACGCCGACGCCGTGGTTCACGTCGGGACCCACGGCGCGATGGAATTTATGCCGGGCAAGCAAGTTGGGCTCTCATCTGAATGCTGGCCCGATCGGTTGATTGGCGAATTGCCGAATATCTACATCTACAGCGTGAACAATCCTTCTGAGGGGACGATCGCGAAGCGTCGCTCTTACGCGGAATTGATTTCGTATTTGACGCCGCCGATTGAGAACGCCGGACTTTATAAGGGTCTGGCGACACTGAAGGATTCGATCATGGCTTATCGGACGAGTAATGATGAGCAAGAGCGGGCGCGCTTGTTTCAGTCGATCGAGAAGTGCAGTCGAGAATTGAATCTCAATGTCGAAGAGGCGGGGGCAAGCCACCCTTCCTTACCTGTGAGGTGAAATAACTCTTGACCTTCAGCTAGGAGAAAGACTTACCCATCTCAATTAATCAAGTACTTAGGGTGAACTTGATCCGTCTGGCATCCTCTCAGGTAAGGAAGGGTGGCTTGCCCCCGCCGAATCTTGAGAGATGCTTTATGGCTTAACCAGCGCAGTCACATAATTCCTGAACTCATCCGCGCGAAGGTGGTGCCGGAACGCCTCGACCCCGTTAATGCTCACGACCGGAATCTCGTATCGATATCTCGCAAATAGATCAGAGTCGTCTTCAATATTGATTTCTTCGAGTTCGTAAAGGTCAGAGCAGCCAGCTCTGTTCATCTCCGCTTTCATTTCTTCGCAGAGATGACAGCCGGGTTTACTATAAAGGACGACGCGCGCTTTCGGTTTCATTTTCATTAGTTAGGAAGGGGATCAAACGCACTCCAATCGGTCCCAATCTTAACAATGTTCTTGCCAACGAGTACGCGAAAGATGTATAAAAGTCGGCTGCCGCGCCAGTTTATAATTCTTTTTGGGCGCGGCGCATTTTTAAGTGAACAGACACACTTCGGTTTCGCAGAGACGTTTGATCCCTGTGGCGTGGGGGATTGTATAATTAGTTCGCAATCCTCGGCGTAGCAGTGTGACTCTCGGTAAAGCTCTATGTCCCTGGCTTTCAGGGGAGGTCATGGGAGTGGATAGCGTTCCGACCAAAGAAACATCAGTAGCTGTAGCTGATAAATCGATGCCGGCCGCGCCAGCGGTGGCGAAAACTCCGGCGAGGCCCGCGGCGAAACCGCCGGCACTCGTTGTCGAGTCGACTCCCGATCCGCCGGTGAACAAGATGCGGAGGCGGATCGTCTGGGCGAGCGTCGCCGGCTTTCTGACGACTTGCTTTCTGATGTTCGTGCGGTTTTTCCTGCCGCGTTCAATCACCGAACCTTCCAGCACTTTCAAAATAGGATTTCCCGGCGATTATGCCCTGGGCGTGGATACCAAGTGGCAGCAGCAGTACCGCATCTGGGTGGACAAGACCTCCGACCGTTTGTTTGTGATTTACGCCCGCTGCACGCACTTGGGTTGCACGCCTGACTGGAAATCGAGCGAGAACAAGTTCAAGTGTCCTTGTCATGGCAGCGGCTATGACAGCGAAGGGATCAATTTTGAAGGTCCAGCGCCGCGACCAATGGATCGCGCCCACGTAGAACTGGATCCGGAGGGACAGATCGTCGTCGACATCAGCAGACTATTTCAAAAGCCGAAGGGTGAGGCAGGGCATTTCGACGATCCAGGAGCATTCATTACGCTGTAACGATGGACGAAGCGAAAGATCAGACCGAGACCAAACAGTTAACCGGCGAAAAGGCGAGCGTCGGTCTGGTCGAGCGCGCGAAAGAATCAGCGGTCGCGCTGAAGGATCGTGCGCTTGAAGAAGCCAAAGACTACAAGGATCCACAGCAAACACAAGTCTGGAAGTCGATCTTTCGCGTTTCGCACGAGCGTTCCGACCCACGCAACCGTTCGCTCGCGATTCTCTCGAACGTCTTTCTTCATCTGCATCCGGCGAAGATCAACCGGGACGCAGTGCGCTATCAGTACACGTGGGGAATGGGTGGAATCACGTTCTATCTCTTCATCGTGCTCACTTTCACGGGCGTATTGCTGATGTTCTATTACCACCCGACGAAGATCCAGGCATTTCGCGACATCCTCTATCTCGAGCACGACGTACCGTTCGGAAAGCTTCTGCGCAACATGCATCGTTGGGCGGCGCACCTGATGGTTATCACGACCTGGCTGCACATGTTTCGGGTGGTGCTAACCGGTTCGTACAAGAGGCCGCGCGAGTTCAACTGGTGTGTTGGCGTCGTGCTACTTGTGCTTACGCTCCTGCTTTCGTTCACCGGCTACCTGCTGCCGGATGACCAGCTCGGGTTCTGGGCGGTGACCGTGGGCACGAACATGGCGCGGGCGACGCCGCTGCTTGGTAATGAAGGGCCATTCGGGGCGAAGCTCGGCCTGACGCCGTACAACGATGTGCGCTTCGGATTGTTGGGCGGATCGATCGTCGATGCAAATGCCTTGCTGCGCGCGTACATCTGGCATTGCATCGGCATTCCACTCGTGGCGTCGATCTTTATGGCGGTGCATTTTTGGCGCATACGAAAAGACGGTGGAATATCCGGGCCGGCGCCGGTGATGCTTGAGTCGGAAATGAAAGTGCCGAAAAAGAAGTGACTATTTCAAGAATTGAGCAAACAGACCACGACCCTCTACCGTGCGGTGAGTCATGCCGAGTTCGAGCAAATTCGAAGGACTGGCGCCTTGGAAATCGGGCCGAATGGCCTTGGTGGGAAGTTTTTCGCCGAGACGGTAGAGCACGCGGAGCGCTGGGGCGAGTTGCTCGAGGGTGAGGGCGGCTTTAGAGTCGTAAGTATTCAGATTCCAAACGCCATAGTCGGTAGGTTGATGAGGTGGGAGAACCTGGACAACATCGGACCAGCAATCTACATAGAGATGGAAGATCTGCGCGGCATCGTTTCTCAAACGGTGAAGTGATGTCGAAGTCTGTGAAAGCGAGAGTTTGCTGGGTGACCGCCGAGGCAGGTGGCCGAAAGTGTCCGCCGCCTGGACGTAAGTATGTAACCGTCGCTCGATTCGAAGACGACAGGAAGGACTGGCCGGAGAAAGCTTGGAGTTTGGTTGTTGAGTTTACGAGAGTCCGCGACGAATCAGAGAAGCCAGGATGTGTGATTGCGGATGTTAGGTTTTTAGCTCCGGACGGACCTCGTAGTTTGCTTTATCACGGCAGCGTCTTTGAGTTGTTCGAAGGACGTCGAGTGGTCGCAAGAGGTGAGGTTCTTTAAATCTGTAATGGCAGAGAGCCAGCCCAATTCAAAACGGAACCAGCTGATCGGCTTGGCTGTTGCCGTCGTGCTGCTTGGCCTTTTTATCTATTCCGTTCAGGATTGGCATCAGCTTTGGAAGATCGTGTCGGCGCCAGACAACGTGCCGATTGTGGCGATGCTTTTTCTCGTGCCGTTTTTTACGTGGCTCGGAATCAGGCAGGCGGTTGTCAATGATCGCTTAATTGGTGAACTGGAAAGCGAGCCGAAACTTGCCAAGACGCATCATCGCAAAGCCGAACCGTGGCGACCCGGTTGGGCGAAAGAGCTGCACGTCTGGCCCTATCTGGTGCGGATAGAGTTCCTGGCCGCCGTGATCGTGACGGTCGTTCTATATGTCTGGTCGATCACGCTCAACGCTCCGCTCGAAGAACCTTCCAACCCCAACCTGACAATGAATCCGTCGAAAGCGCCGTGGTACTTCCTCGGTTTGCAGGAGATGCTGGTTTATTTCGATCCCTGGATTGCCGGCGTCGTGATGCCGTCGATCATTATGATCGGACTGATGGTATTTCCTTATGTGGATTCCAATCCGCTGGGTAACGGCTACTACACAATCAAGCAGAGAAGGTTTGCCGTGGCGATGTTTGGCTGGGGCTTTTTAATGTGGATTCTGCTGATTTTCATTGGCACGTTCATTCGGGGGCCCGGCTGGATCTGGTTTTGGCCGGGACAGACCTGGGACCATAACACAGTCGTCTTCGATCGGAACCGCGATCTTCATGAGATTGTCGCGGGAGTTCCCGGATTCGGATTTCTTGGGACCAACTGGATTGCCAAGATGATCTTTGGCGGAATTGTCGTAGGCGCGTTCTACCTCATCGGCGGGCTTTTTTTCCACTGGCTGATGAAGCGGGGCCGATTCAAATTCAGCTGTCTCATATCGCCAAAGAAGTTTCTGGAATGGGCGAAGATTCCCGATCCGTTTGAGGCGAAGCTGCTGGCAAATACCAGCCTCCTTCAGTATATGACTTTTCAGTTCTTCGCGATCAGTGTCTTGCTGGCGATGCCGGTGAAGCTTTTCTTGCGTTTGGTGTTCACGATCAAATATGTCTGGGTTACGCCATGGTTCAATATCTGACGAGTCTGTCCGACAAACTTCAGTTTGTCGTTCAATTGAATTGTGGAGTTTAGGAAGGAAACGACAAACTAAAGTTTATCGGACATGGCAGAATCTCCTGAACCGATTGAATCTCTCGTAAAGAAGGAAGCTGAGCCGCAACGCGATCCGATCGTCGGCAGATCTACCAGCGCGATCATTCTCGTCAGTACGCTGTTGCTGATCGCCTCTGCGGGCTGGGCTTTGTACGATGAAGGATTCTACCAGCGTCCGTGGAGAGACATGCAGCGTGAATTCGTCAAGCGCTACACCGCTTATCTCAAAAGCATTCGCAAGGACGCCGGCAAATCCGAAGCAGAAATAAAAGAGACGCCCGAATATCAACAACTCGACGAAGAAGCCAAGGCCGCGCTCGACAAGGTTAGGGACGAGGTGGCCGCAAAAGATCGGCGCGTGGCCCAGATTCAGTCGAAACTAGATGCGGTTACCGAGCCGTTTCAGAATCAGCGCGGACGGATCGTCGTCATAACTTACAAGCTCGAGACTTCTCCGAAGGGCAGCTTTTGGGAACGCTATTACAAATCGGCTTTGGAGTCGAAGAAGAAAGAGCAAGTCACCGTTGACTTGCCCGCGGAGCAAGGTGGCAAGACGGCGCGACAAAAAATGGATTTCGCGCAACTTGAGGAGGCGTTCAACGGGCTGCGCGAAGAAAAAGCTAAAGTCCTGGGTGAGAAGGCCGAGTTGCTGAAAGAGCCGACCGATTCAGCAAAAAAGCGTGAAGACTATTTGAAAAATCACGTCAGCCTGCTGCCGCAACGGAGCATCGACGACCTCATCCGTAAGAACGAGAACTCTTTCGATTACACGATTCTCGGTCATCAGCTTAACGTTAACGACTATGCCATCGTCGACCGTTGCGAGGTCTGCCATCTCGGCACGCGTGAGCCGTTAAATATTAAGGCAACGGATATGGCGCCGGCTGGGCCTGGCAAGAAGCCTGACAATCTCGCCGCAGCTTTCGTCAGCCATCCACGGAAGGAACTCCTGCAAATTCACAATCCGGAAAAGTTCGGGTGTTCCGCCTGTCACGGAGGCAATGGGCGCGCGACGACGAGCGTGGTGAAAGCGCACGGGCTGAATCCGTTTTGGCTGCATCCTCTCTTTCATAAAGAAAACACCGAAGCCGGCTGTCAGATGTGTCATGCCAACGACCGCCTGACACAGGGAGCGGACACGCTGAATCTGGGCAAGGATTTGTTCTATCAGCGTGGCTGTGTCGGTTGTCATCGCATGGAAGCCTTCGATCGAGAAGCGGATGCGCTGACCAATGCTCGTCAACAGATTTCGCAGCTTCAGGATCAAATTGTCGCGAACGAACGCCAAGCCAAACTGGACACTGATGCCACGGCAAATGAAGACGCCGACGTGCAGCAGTTATTGGCCCATGCCGAACAACTGCGCGTAATGAATAGCCAACTCGCCGCGCGCATCGACGAGCTTAACCTGCAAACCAGATATCTTCAGCAGGATCAGAAAAAGGTTGGACCAAACCTCAAAGATGTCCGATTGAAGCTCCGCAAGGAATGGATTCCGGTTTGGTTGAAAGATCCGCAAGCATTTCGTCCCGGCACCAAGATGCCCACCTTCTGGCGTTTCACGGATGACGAGGATGGGCCGGAAGATTTGAAGGCGGTGGCCGCTTACCTTTGGCAGAACAGTTTTGATGGCAAGGCCCCCGCGCAACAGCAGGGTGACAAGAATCGCGGCAAAGACTTGTTTGAATCGCGGGGCTGTCTGGCGTGCCATTCGATCGGCGAAGAAGATACGAAGATGGGCGGCACCTTCGCGGCGAACCTGAGCAGGGTCGGCGAGAAAGCCAATTACGATTACATCGTGCGTTGGATTTACAACCCGCGCGAGCGCTGGGCCCCTTACTCTACAAAAGAACATCGCGACCTGACGCCCGAGGATTACGCCAAGCACGGTCTGCCGTTCCTTTTCGATACCGAACTTCATTCGAAGTCTCCTAACGATGGCTCAGAGCTTCAGGTGCAGAACATGACGGTAATGCCCAACCTGCGGCTTTCCGAGCAGGACGCGCGCGATATCGCGACGTATCTGTTCTCGCTGTCGTCGCCGCCATCGTCTTCTGAGGCTGTCTCCTTTATGGACGATCCGAAATTGGCCGAAGATGGTAAAGCGGAGATCAAGCAGTATGGTTGCGCCGGCTGTCATGAAATCAAAGGATTCGAAGAAGAACAGCGCATCGGTAAAGAATTGACGACTGAAGGCGCCACGCCGCTGGAACGTCTCGACTTTGCTTTGCTGACTCAGGATGCCGAGTATGGCCGCGATCCTTTGAAGCTTCACCCCAACGACAAAGAGCAGGAGTGGTACAACCACCGCGGCTTCTTCGAACACAAGCTGTCTGAGCCGAAGATTTACGACACCGGCAAGTCGCAATACCTGGAGGGCAAAGACAAGCTCCGTATGCCCAAGCCCTATCTGACTGAGGAGTGGCGCACGGGATTGACCACGCTTCTCTTGGGTAGCGTCGGCGCGGAAGGGGCGAACGTACCTGCTGCGCTGTTCTACAATCCGCAGGATGGGCGGCGACAGGATATTCAAAACGGCTGGTGGGTGATTAAGAAATATAACTGCATGGGTTGTCATGTGCTGCAACCCGGTCAACGTGTTCCCCTCTTTAACAACTCAGCCGAACCAATGATGACGGGAGGCGCGGTGCTGACTTCGATGCCGTTCTATCAAAGCACTAAGGAGCTTCTACCGCCGATGCTAACCAGCGAGGGCGCGCGGGTCGATCCTGTTTGGTTGATGAAGTTCTTGAAAGACCCATCGTTGATGCCATCCGGCGAGAAGCCGGCCGCGGTTCCTGCATCGCCGTCTCCCAGCGCCGCTGCATCTCCAGCGGCGGAAGCGAAGACGTCATCGGCCACCAATGATCAGACGGGCGGCAGATTGCAGCCTCAGCCCGGCGCGAACCGTAACGGCGTGCGGCCTTACCTTCAGGTGCACATGCCGACATTCAATTTTTCACCGAACGAACTGCGGGTACTAGTGCGCTTCTTCATGGCCGTGTCATCTCAGAACGAGCCTTATATCAAGGAGCCTATGGAGCCGATGACCGAAGCCGAGCGATCGATCGCGCGTAACATTTTCGTTTCCGGGACTCCGTGCTTGAAGTGTCACATCACGGGCGAGCCCGTGCACGACGCCAGAGCGATCGCGCCGAATTTCCTGCTGGCTGGACAGCGTCTGAAACCGGATTGGACTTTCCGTTGGCTGCTCGATCCCGCCCAGATTAGTCCGGGCACGGCGATGCCCACTGGATTGTTCAAGAAAGAAGGAGATAGATGGGTGGTTAATTTGCCCAATCCGCCGACCGATGTCGCTAATTATCACAGCGACCATGCGCGTCTATTGGTCCGTTACATGTTTCTAATCACGCCCGACGAACAGCGACGACTGCTGTCAGCCTCGCCGGCGCCGCCGACGCCCGCGGCAGGCCAACAGAAACCCGCGACAACGGGTGGCAATTTTAACGGAAAGCGTAACGATCGGGCGAGCGTTGCCAGCCACCGGTCGACTGCAAAGATAAGTCGCGGCCCTGGATGAACGAGTATTGAGAGTACCTACTTCTTCATTGACAAGGATCAACCCTCCGCTACCGCAGGCGGTTCTGACAGAAAAACCAACTAAAGTTGGTACTCTAAACACCTGTGGGGTATGCTGGTCGCGGATTTTAGTCAGTTTAATTTGGAGGAATCAAAAATTATGTTGAGTAAACGCGCACGATTGTGCCTGGGTCTAATTGCGGTCTTAAGTTTGCTCTCTTTGGCGTCGTCATGCGGTGGTCCCAAGACCGAAGAGGACACTGGAGGTCCAGCAGCCAAAGCCTTTAAGCCAAAGGGAAATGAAGGCTCGGTCACCGGAAAGATTTCCTATAACGGCACGGCGCCTGAGCCGAAAAAGATTGACACCTCGGCCGACGCGGCTTGTACCGCGAAGAGCCCGAACTTGACATCTGAAGATTGGGTCGTCAAAGACGGGAAGGTTGCTAATGCGTTTGTATATATTAAGGATGGAACACTGTCAGATAACACGAAGATTGGTGATTGGAGCTTCGATACGCCAAGCACTCCAGTTACGTTGGACCAAAACGGTTGTCATTACAAGCCACACGTCCTCGGAGTCATGGCTAAGCAGGATATCAGCATCACGAACAGCGATCCGACGACCCACAACATCCACTTCACGCCAAATCCGGCGAAGAATCCTGATTGGAATCAGTCGCAGCCCAACGGCGCCGCACCACTTACGCACAAGCTCAATGTAGCTGAGGTAATGGTTCCGGTGAAATGTAATCAGCATCCGTGGATGAAGTCCTACGTTGGCGTATTGAAGCATCCGTTCTTCGCAGTCAGCGGCGATGATGGCAGTTTCACGATTAAGGGCGTGCCTCCCGGCAAGTACACGGTCGTGGCTTGGCATGAAGGCGGGGCCAACGGAACCGAGAAAACGATGCAAGTCACCGTGCCCGCTAGCGGTCCGGCGACTGCTGACTTTACGTTTGGCTCCAGCGCCGAGTTGCGCGGGGCACCGAGCTCGCTTCAAATGTTACCGGCAATCGAGTTTCCGATGCTCGGAAAACACTGAGCACGATTGCGGATTTCGGATTGCGAATTGCGGATTTGAAGAGGCTCTTTAGTCCGCAATCGGTATCTCCGAAATTCGCAATTCGCAATTTGCAATTCGCAATTTATGCCTCGTGGTGTTCATCGGTTCGCAGTCCTAGTTGCGTGCGCGACGTTCTTTCTCATCATCGCGGGCGCGAACGTCACCAGCCACGACGCCGGGTTGGCGACATCGGATTGGCCCTTGTCGAATGGCCAGTTCTTTCCGAAGATGGTCGGTAATCTCTTTTGGGAGCATGGCCATCGGTTAGTGGCCACCTCCGTAGGGCTGTTGACCATCGTGCTTGCGATCCTCTTGCAGCTTCGCGAGAGGCGCGCGTGGATTAGGCGTCTGGGGTGGATTGCGCTCGGGGGCGTGATCGCCCAAGGCTTACTCGGAGGCCTGACCGTCAAGTTGAATTTGCCGTTAGCGGTGTCTGCCGCGCACGCGACGCTGGCTCAATTGTTCTTCTTAACTACGGTGAGCATCGCGGTCTTTACGTCCCGAAGTTGGATGGCCCCGGGCGTCAGTATCAGCGAAGAGCCGGCGGCGGTTTCAATGCGCGCGTTGTGCGTCGTCGCACTCGCTGCGATTCTGGCTCAGCTCGTTTTGGGCGCGACCTTGCGACATTCGGCGACGTGGGACCAGCCGTTACCTACTTCTTTGCTGCTCGCTCATATCGGCGGTGCTGTGGTCGTGACTTTGATACTCGGCGTAGCGGTCATGACTTCACTGTGGCGTTATCGGGATGAGAAGTACTTGGCCAGGCCGGCACTATTCGCGGCGTTGCTTGTCGCTGTTCAGTTGTTTCTGGGTCTGGCTGCGTATATCACGCGCGCGGCTTCGCCCAACGATCCGCAGCCGCTGAATCCGATGATCTTCGTAACGGTGTCACATGTCGCTTGCGGAGCGCTGGTTTTTGCAACGACCATCGTATTGACCTTGCGAGTGTTCAGAGTTTTGCGAGTAGAGCGTCAAACTTACGTTTTGGCGCCGGCTTAGATCGTAATCAGTCCCATGGATCATATGAGTCATATAGGCCCTATAAGTCCTATAAGTCTAAACACTGCAGTCGAAGTTAACTCATCAGCTGAAGCGTTGTCGCCGCTTGGCGTTAAGGCCCGACTTTCGGCCTACGTCGAGTTGACCAAACCGCGGATTACCTTTCTGATCATGTTGACTTCGGCGGCGGGCTTTTGTCTCGGCTCGCGTGGTGCTGTCGACTATGTTTTGTTTGCTCACGCGATGATTGGAATCGGGTTACTCTCTTCCGGCATTGCCACGCTGAACCAATTCATCGAACGCGATCTGGACAGTCTAATGCGACGTACGGCTGACCGGCCATTGCCTTCGGGAAGGTTAGTTCCAGTCGAAGCGTTGTGGCTCGGAGTGCTGCTTACCGCGAGTGCTGAAATGTACCTTGCGTTGTTCGTCAATGGGCTTTCAGCGATTCTCGGTCTTACAGTCATCGCGGGATATCTTTTTCTTTACACGCCACTGAAGACCCGTACGACGCTTTCGACCGCCGTGGGGGCTTTCCCAGGCGCGATGCCGCCGTTGATTGGATGGACCGCGGCGCGTGGGGAAATCGACGTCGCTGCTTGGGTGTTGTTTGCGATTTTGTTTCTCTGGCAGTTTCCGCACTTTCTGGCGATTGCATGGATGTACCGCGAAGACTATGGCCGCGCGGGTATCCGGATGTTGCCGGTTGTGGAACCTGAAGGCCGCGTTACCGGCCAGCAGATCATTGCCTATTCTCTCATGTTGGTGCCGGTAAGCCTTCTGCCCACGATCCTGGGAATCTCCGGCAAATTCTATTTCGCGGCCGCATTGGTGCTCGGACTCTTGTTTCTAGCCTGCGGAATTCGCGTGGCGCTTTCTAAATCAAATCAGCATGCGCGCCAACTGTTGCTGGCGTCCGTGTTATAGCCATCTGGATCATAACAGTCGCCTCGGTGTGGATGTTCGTCAGTGGACGCTGGTGGTTTCCTGAAGCCATCTCGGAACACGGGCCGAGCGTGGACGGCCAGTTCAAGATCACGATCATAGTCGTCGGGATTGCTTTCGCCGCCGCGCAGATTGGACTGGGTTGGGTCGTTTGGAAATATCGCGACCGCGCCAGTTCGCAACGCGCGACCTACTCGCACGGAAACAATCGCCTCGAAATTGTGTGGACCATAGTCACCGCGGTCGTGTTTATCAGCTTGGCAATAATGGGACAGAGGGTTTGGGCCTCGCTGCACTTGCATTCCGCGCCGCCGGGATCTTACACGGTCGAAGTGGTCGCGCAACAATTCGCGTGGAACTTTCATTATCCCGGAAAAGACGGCGCGTTTGGGCGCACGAACGCGGAAATGATTGACGACACCACGAACCCGGTTGGCTTAGACGATGCCGATCCAAATGCTAAAGATGACGCAGTCGTAGCGACCCTGGTGATCCCAGCCAACCGACCCACAGAATTGATTCTGCGATCGAAAGATGTCACACATAGTTTCTGGGTCCCGCAACTGCGATTCAAACAGGATCTGGTACCGGGCATGGCCATTCACGTTCACTTCACGGCTAATAAGGTCGGCAAGTACGAGTTGGCCTGCGCTGAACTGTGCGGCATGAATCATTTCAAGATGAAGTCGTTCATGCTGGTGCTTCCTGAGAATGAGTTTAATGAACTGACGTCCATGCCGCAGAACCAGTTTCAAGCGCGCAAGGATGAATTGCTTAATAAGTATCAGCTACCGAACTACTGACCCTTTAGGACACGATCAGATTCTGGAACCACCGAATTGGAATAGAGGCGGCGTAGGGACATGAGCACAACTCTAGAAGATAACAAACTAAGAAGCGTTGCCCAGCAATCTATATGAGGAGAATTCCTGATGGCAGAAGCAACTCATGACGTGGTGCATCGGCACGAACCGCCGAAGGGCTTCATTCGCAAGTACATCTTCAGTCTCGATCACAAGGTGATCGGCATCCAGTACATCCTGCTGGCGCTGACCGCCGTGTTGGTCGGCATGATGATGTCGGTGTTGATGCGCCTGAACCTGAGCTGGCCGGGAAGCAAGTTGTCTATCTTGGGCACTCTGTTTCCCACAGGAGCCCCGGGCGGTGTGATGAGCGGCGAATTTTATCTCTCGCTCGTCACCATGCACGGAACGATCATGGTCTTCTTTGTCTTGACCACCGCGCCCCAAGGCGGCTTCGGCAACTACTTCCTCCCAATTCAAATTGGCGCCGATGACATGGCCTTTCCAGTCCTCAACATGATGTCGTTCTGGGTGACGCTGGTCGGCTTCCTGGTCTTGTTGACAGCCATTTTTGCCGAAGGTAATCAGGCACTAGGCGCATGGTTTGGTAAGCTGGGCGAGTCGGCGTTTGGCGGAGGAAGTGGCACAGTTGGACCAATTGGTGGATGGACCGGATATGCGCCGTTGAGCGCGTTAGGTAAGGTCGCGGGTCCCGGCCAGGGCGCGGGCGTGAGCCTTTGGATTATCAGCATCGCAATCTTTTGCGTGGGTTCGTTGCTCGGCGCGCTGAATTTCATTACCACGCTGCTTAACATGCGCACGCGCGGCATGTCTTTGATGCGCATGCCGTTGACTTGCTGGGCCTGGTTCACAACCGCGGTGCTGGCGCTGCTTTCGTTTCCGGTTTTATTGGGCGCCGGAATTCTATTGCTGTTGGATCGAATCGCGGGAACCAGCTTTTTCATTCCCGGCAATTTGTACGTTAGCGGTTCGCTCCTGCCGCTGCACAATGGTGGCTCGCCCTTACTTTGGCAGCACTTGTTCTGGTTTTTCGGCCACCCGGAAGTTTATATCGCGATTCTGCCGGGCATGGGCGCGACTTCGCACATCCTTTCGACCTTCGCGCGCAAACCCGTCTTTGGTTATCGTGCGATGGTCTTCGCTATTTTTGCCATTGGCATGCTGGGCTTTTTCGTCTGGGGCCATCACATGTTCATCAGCGGCATGAGCCCGTATTCGGCAGTCGCATTTTCAATTCTGACGCTGTCCATTGGCGTGCCCTCGGCGATTAAGACGTTCAACTGGATCGGCACGTTGTGGGGGGCGAAGATTCGCTTTACGACGCCAATGTTGTTTGCAATCGGATTCGTGTCGCTATTTGTCGCCGGTGGAGTAACCGGGCTGGTGCTGGGACAAACATCGCTCGACTTTTTCTTCCACGATACTTATTTCGTGACGGCACACTTTCACCTGGTCATGGGCGTGGCTTCCATCTTCGGAATGTTCGCGGCGATATATTTCTGGTTTCCGAAAATGTTTGGCCGCATGATGAACGAAAGCCTGGGCAAGTTTCACTTTTGGATTACGTTCCTTGGCGTGTACGCCATCTTCGTTCCGTTCCATGCGATGGGTATGCTCGGTATGCCACGACGTTATTCGCGATTTGACGAGTATGAGTTTCTAAAGCACTCGAAGGGGCTGGTCTTGTTTGTCACGGTGGCCGCGATTATCACTGTCGCCGTCCAATTTGTTTTCTATTTCAATTTGGTATGGAGTCTGTTCAAGGGCAAGAAAGCCTCTGACAATCCCTGGGAGGCGACGACGCTTGAATGGACCACAGCCACACCGCCGCCGCATGACAACTTTGCCGGCCACGTTCCGGTAGTCTACCGGGGGCCCTATGAATTCTCAGTCCCCGGCGCGCCGAAGGATTACGTAATGCAGACTGAACCCGAAGGCCTCGAGGTTTCTTCAAGATTAGGAGAGATAAGCGGAAATGGCGGCGACGGTCACAGGCACTGATCGACTTATCGAGGCGACGATGGGCGGAGGTCCTGGTTCGCGCGATGGTAACGGCTTTCATAAGAACGGCGGCGGAGGCGCCGAAGATGGGCATCCGCTCAGATTCTCGCCGGCGCGTTATCGCATCGGAGTGTGGGTAGCGATTGGCAGCATCCTGATGCTTTTCGTCGCGCTCTCCAGTTCGTACATTGTGCGCTCGGCTTCCGGAGACGATTGGCGTCCGATCGTGATGCCGAAGGTGCTGTGGTTAAGCACCGCCGTGATTCTGATCAGCAGTTTCACCATGGAAGTCTCGCGCCGATCTTTGAAAGCTTTGAATGATGCGGGCTATGGCAGATGGTTGGCGATCACTTTGATTCTCGGGCTGGGATTCCTGGCCTCGCAGTTGATGGCCTGGCGGCAACTGGTGCGGCAGGGAGTTTACATGTCCAGCAATCCGCACAGTTCTTTCTTCTATCTATTCACGGCCGCGCATGGGTTGCACTTGTTCGGCGGCATTCTCGCGCTCGGCTACCTGGTGCTGCGCACCACGCGGAAGCGTGACACGGTCGAGGGTGAATTGAAGCGCCTCGGCGCGGCTGAGGCGACGACTATCTACTGGCATTTCATGGACGGATTGTGGGTCGCTCTGTTTTTGCTTTTGTTCTTTTGGAAGTGAGACGTAACGCAAACTGTTAGTTTGCGCGTGAAAAAGATGATGTTCGCAAACTAACAGTTTGCGTTACTTCGGAGGTGACTGGTGGCAACTGAAGCACAAGCAATTGTGAACGACTGGGGTGGCGGCGTCCACCCATATCGCGTCGGCCATAGAAAATTGGGCATGTGGCTCTTCATCATGTCCGACTCGCTTACGTTCTCGGCGCTGCTGATTGGTTACGCGTATGTGCGCGCCTCGAACGTTTGGCCGACACCGTTCAAATTTTCCCCGAGTATCGTTTTTTCTTCCGTCATGACGCTGGTGCTGTTGTCGTCAAGCTTGACGATGGTAATGGCCGTTTCTGCCTCAGCGCACGCGAAACGCTCGACCGCGCGAAAATGGATTCTGGCGACGGCGCTGCTGGGCGCGACTTTTATTGTGCTGCACTTGTATGAATGGCGTCACTTGATCGGAGAAGGACTGTCACCATTTCAATTGCCCGCGGAGTGGGTCGAACGCTGGCCGGGCTCCACGCCGTTGTTCGGCGCAACTTTTTTTGGCATTACGGGAATGCACATGTTTCACGTCTTCACCGGCTGTATCTATTTGCTGGTAGTGGCAGGTCGGGTAAAGAAACTAAAACATGAAGACATCGAGATTAGCGGTTTATACTGGCACTTCGTAGATTTGGTTTGGATGTTCGTCTTTCCCATGATCTATATACTTTCAGTCGACAGCGGTAAGTGACGAGCTGTATGAGTCCTATGCGTCCTATAAGTCATATAGCCCAGTTCGGAGAAGATAGAAGATGAGCACACACATCGAATTTCAAGAGCATTTCGCCGGCAATGCGAAGCTATTCATTTCCGTCTGGGTTTGGCTATTGCTTCTTACCGGCCTCGAAGTCTTTCTGGGCTATATACATTTGCCCGTCGCTTACATGTTGGTGATTCTGATGGGCGCGTCGATCATCAAGGCGGCGCTGATCGTGGCGTACTTCATGCATCTCCGTTTTGAGCGACTTAACTTGATCTTGACGATTGTGCCGGCGCTGGTAATCTGCATTTGCCTCCTATTGGTCTTCTTCCCTGATAGTTTTCGATCCCAGGGACTCCGTTACAGCCCGCCGGCGACGGAAAGGCATTGAGCACGGCGTTAGTGCGTCAAGCGCATATGACAAATTGAAGGATATTTGGATAGAGACACACTGGTCATGACTGATACGAGCGAATTACCGGAGAAGGGCGAGCAATCAATGCTAAACCTGATCTGTCTGATCGGGACTGGCTTGTTTCTGGCGCTGGTTGCCTACAATTTGTTTGCTGCCGGCAGCATCATCAGCACTGACGGACTGTTTTTTACGGTAGTTCCTTTAGTCCTCGGCCTTTCATTGCTGGCCGTGCCGGCCTTGGATTTTCTGGCAAAACGAAAGGAAGCAAAACTCGCGGCGGCGACTTCCGAAGGTACCGCCGTCGCCTCGTCGGAAGTCGACGACCTAAGCGCACACGAAGAAACTCATGAGCACTTTGCGGGCAGCAACAGACTGTTCCTCTCAGTCTGGGGGTGGCTTCTGCTTCTTACCGGCCTCGAAGTCTTTCTCGGCTATATACATCTGCCGGTGGCTTACATGCTGGTGATTCTGATGGGCGCATCGATAATCAAAGCGGCATTGATCGTCGCTTACTTCATGCACCTGCGCTTTGAGCGCCTTAACTTAATTCTGACGATCGTGCCGGCTCTCGTTATCTGTATTTGTCTGCTGTTGGTTTTCTTCCCCGATAGTTTTCGATCGAAGAACCTACGGTATCAGGGACAACCCCCGAGCGCCGAAGGTGCGAAATAGAGTAGCAAGAGGAAAGCGCGAAAGGCCTGGGGCTGGAGTTGTGAAATTAGATAAAGCCCACTTCAGGAGTCTGTCGGGAAAACAGCCGCGTAGCGGCGAAATGTTTATAGCTGGCTCGCAGACCCATTCAGCTTGGCGATAGAAGATGACTTATGAAATTTGATCAGATCTTAAGAATCGGGATTATCGCAGCGCTCTGCGTTTTGCTTTTTGCGGACTCAACGCTGGCGCAATGCGTGATGTGCCGCGCCTCTCTTTCGAACAATCACTCATTCATCAGGAATTTCAACATCGGCGTCCTGGTGTTGCTGGTGCCGCCGGTTTCGATCTTTTGTACCATCTTTATCCTGGCTTTTCGGCATCGCAAGTCTAGCTGAGCTTGAACAATCGTGGACAATCAAAGCGAGCTGTTAAGTGTAATCGATGTCGAGCGGCGCACCACGCGCGGCCGTTCGTGCCCACGTTGCGGTGGCAAGATCATTCCTTCGCCGCGAGCCGTATATCAAAGCACCGATCCGAACGCGGTTTTTCCTCTTTGGCAGTGTGAGCGCTGTGGATACGAGGAACTGATCGCACGGGCAGTTAAGCCGGCGGCAAAGCACGCCCCTCCCGCCGGCGAGAAGCCTGCAACCGCGGTGAGTAAGAAAGCTCCGGCCGCGCCTGGCCCAACTACGGGAGGCCTTATTGCCGCATCGCCTGGAATGCCGGGAGTGCATACCGTCCCGGCACTGAAAGACAGGAAAGGTCGCGCCTTGCCGCCCGATGTAAATCGAATTATGTCGGAAATGAATAGAAGAGAAGACGAGAAAAGTAAGCAGTGAGCGGTAAGCAGTAGGCAGAAAGCAGGAACCAATTGCGAATTGCGAATTTCGGATCGCCAAACACGTTGAGGCTTCACGCTGAAGACATGAAATGTAATAGCCAGGGGCAACGCCCCTGGTATCGAGAGTAATAGAGAGATCATGAGCCCGCTCTAGCGGGCTGTCGGGGAAATCCCGTAGGGATGCAATGTTTATAGAAAAGCTCGAACCGATTGATCTCGGAGAGCCCATTTATGGGCGAACGATAGTCGGTTGCGCTCCTAAAGGAGCAACTACATCTCAATTGTGCCTACCCTTCTATAAACATTTCACCGCTACGCGGTTTTTCCGACGGATTCCTTTAGCGGGCGACAGACGCTTTCAAACCGCGCCCGCACGATCGTAAACTTACCCCGACTTATCGGTGGATTACATTGGGTTATCAATGACCGACTTCTATTCTATCCTCCCGCATTTCAACGCCATCCTCAACGCATCTAGCTTCGTGCTCTTAGCAAGCGGCTACTTTTTCATTCGGCGAAAGCGAGTCATCGCCCACCGCAATTGCCAGATTTCGGCTTTGTCGGCTTCGGTGCTGTTCCTGATTTCTTACATCGTCTATCACGCGCATCACGGCGTGACGCCTTTCGCAGGGCAGGGAATCGCACGCCCGATCTATTTCACCATTCTTACAACGCATACATTCCTGGCGGCGGTCATCGTTCCCTTCGTAATCATCACCGTACGCCGAGCGAAGCGCAGGGACTTCCTCCGCCACAAAGCCATCGCGCGCTTCACGCTGCCGCTTTGGATGTATGTCTCCATCACTGGAGTGATAGTTTACCTGATGCTCTATCACCTTTATCCTTCGCCTTAGGTTTGACAACTCCCTCTCCCCTTGGGAGAGGGCTGGGGTGAGGGGCGAAGCTAGCGAGAAATGAAGTTTTACGGTTCAGACACTTCTTATCTCCCTCTCCCTTTGGGAGAGGGTCGGGGTGAGGGACGAAGTTAGCGAGAAATGAAGTTTAACGGTTCAGATGCTTCTTATCTCCCTCTCCCTCTGGGAGAGGGCTGGGGTGAGGGGCGAAGCTAGTCAAACACTAGAAATAGAACGTTCGTTTTCGTTATGATTCGCGCACGCCAGTACCGGGGAGGTTATCAGTTTGCAGGTCTGCGAGAGCTTGCCCGTGAACTGCGAAAGAAGCCCACATCCGCCGAAGAGTTGCTTTGGCAGCTTCTTCGAGATCGTCAGCCACTCGGATTCAAATTCAGACGACAACATCAGTTCGGCGATTATGTTGCTGACTTCTATTGTCGCGAGGCGCATCTAGTCATTGAGTGCGACGGTTCAGTGCACGAAGGAAAAGATCAATGGCATCACGACCAAAACCGAGATGTGTACATGATTGGTCACGGCATCCGAGTATTGCGATTCACGAACGAAAGAGTCTTGAATGATACTGAAGGTATCTTGAATGAAATTGCGAAGTACCTCCCTCTCCCTTTGGGAGAGGGCCGGGGTGAGGGGCGAACTAGCGAGAATGAAAAGTAGTGGAAGTAGGTCGGGTTTTCCTCTTTCAGCACCCTAGATCCCTCACCCTAACCCTCTCCCAAAGGGAGAGGGAATCCACATCACCGTTATGAATCCTAATGGCAACAACTCTGAAGTTCTCGCTGCGGCGCCGCCATCACGCCAACGCTCAACCTGGCCGCTAATCATCATCGCCGCCCTCTTCATCATCGTTCCCTTTCTCACTTGGTATCTCACCTGGTTCGGTCGCACCCTCTCAGACGAAGACGTCGCCACGTATCTCGCCGACGAAAAGAACCCGCGCCACCTGCAGCACGCCCTCTCGCAAGTCGCCGAGCGAATTGAACGTCACGATCCGCAAACGAAGAAGTTCTATCCGCAAGTCATAGCCTTATCCAAGAACCCAATCGCCGAAATTCGCAAAACAACCGCCTGGGTGATGGGCCAGGACAACTCTTCGGAAGAATTTCATCAAGCATTACTCGGCCTCCTGAGCGACAGCGAGCCTTTAGTGCGTCGCAACGCCGCCCTGCAACTCGTCCGCTTCGGCGACGCCAGCGGTCGCCCCGAACTCCGCGCAATGCTCGAACCCTTCGAAGTAAATTCTCCATTAAGCGGCACAATCGTCAGTCTTCTAACCAAAGGCTCACGGGTAAGAGCCGGAGGCCTCCTCGCCAGAATCCGCGATGCCTCAGGAACGGTCCAGGAATTCCGCTCCCCCATGGACGGCGCCATCGAAAAACTCTCCATCAAAGAAGCCGACCCAGTCACCACCGGACAACCGATAATTTCTTTGACCCCCGACCGAGCCACAGTAAGCGACGCCCTCCGAGCCCTCGCCTACGTTGGCACAAACGACGATCTGCCAACGATCGAAACCTACGCCAACAACTCCACGAATGAAACGACCCTCAGACAAGCATCACTAGAAGCAGCTAAATCAATCCGCGCGCGCTCGGGCCAATAAGGAGACCTCTCCGCTTCTCTGTGCCCTCTGTGGTAGATCTCTTCATGCGGATTTCACCACCGAGACACGGAGACCCACGGAGGTTGCACAGAGAAGAGCACCGGCATTACGCTCGCCCGCATACTCGCCACGGCCAACAAACAAGCCCATCAGTCGGGTATAAGTGCGGCCGAGAGCTTCATCACGATCAGCCAGCGCTCTTCAAATGGTGAGGCCATCTGGCGCGTAAACTACAGTGCAAAAGATGTCGTTGGCCGACGCGGTGGCGATTTGATTGTCGACGTCGATGGTAGAGATGCAACTATCAAGCAAGTCCTTCGCGGCCAATAACCGAACTGACTTCCGACCTCCGCTCTTCGCCCTTGCCCCTTCGCCCTTTGCCCTAACAATCCGCAATTCGCAATCCGAAATCCGAAATCGTCCCCGCCCTTGCTCTGGCACAGATCGAGTGGCTGGGCCAGGTACGTTTCGCTGAGGTCATCATCAAGGATGACTTTATCATTGGGACCGAGTTGCTTAAGGATGCTCGCCTGGTTGTGGACTATCCGG
>WNFT01001005.1_pt1 | contig 23996 bp, 26 predicted proteins | sample 5400191 | NCBI WGS metagenome assembly WNFT01 (sample SAMN13153359, study PRJNA577476) | soil metagenome | isolation source: 80 cm saprolite under Madrone tree | place: USA:California | collected 2016-06-14 | reverse complement strand
GTGCGATGGATGTCCTGTACGTGGGCTTGGCCGTGCTCTTCTTCGGGCTGTCATGGGGCCTCGTCAAGCTCTGTGAGCGCGTGTAGGAGCCAAGCATGCCGTGGCTCTACATCGTCGGCGGAGTCGTGTCGCTTGGCCTGCTCGTCTACCTGACGCTCGCGCTGCTCAAACCCGAGCTCTTCTCGTGATGAAGCCTCTGCCCGGCAAGCCACTGGGCTGGAAGGCCTACACCGTGGGCGTCGTCGTGTTCAACGTCGTGCTCGCCCTCGCGATGTACCTGGTGGCGACGGTGTTCCAGTGGGGGCAAGTTCGATGACGGGAAATGCCATCGTGCAACTCGTCTTCTATGTGGCCGTCTTGCTCGCGCTGGCCAAGCCCTTGGGGGCGTACATGGCCCGGGTCTACGAAGGCCGGCCATGCGGACTCGACCGGCTCTTCGGCTGGCTCGAGCGGCTCATTTATAAGATGTCCGGCATCCGGCCCCGTGAGGAGATGGGCTGGAAGACCTACGCTGCCACGATGCTCCTCTTCAACCTGGTGGGCCTTCTCGCCGTCTACGCCCTCCAGCGCCTGCAGGGCGTGTTGCCGCTCAACCCCCAAGCGCTCGGCGCCGTCTCGCCCGATTCGTCGTTCAACACCGCGGTGAGCTTCGCGACGAACACGAACTGGCAGGGCTATGGCGGCGAGACGACCATGAGCTACCTCACGCAGATGCTGGGCCTCACGGTCCAGAACTTCGTGTCGGCGGCGGCGGGCATGGCCGTGCTGGTGGCGATGATTCGTGGATTCGCACGGCGATCGAGCGCGACGGTGGGCAACTTCTGGGTGGACCTTACGCGGACCACGCTCTATATCCTCTTGCCGCTCGCCTTCGTCCTCGCGCTGATCCTGGTCTCGCAGGGCGTCGTCCAGACGTTCAGCCCCTACGCCAAGGCGGCAGTCGTGCAGCCCACCGAGTACGACGAGCCGATCACCGACAAGGACGGCAAGCCGGTCCTCGACGAGAAGAACCAGCCGAAGACCAAGAAATCGACGCTGGCCGAGCAGGTGATCGCCGTCGGTCCGGCCGCGTCCCAGATCGCGATCAAGCAGCTCGGGACGAACGGTGGAGGTTTTTTCAACGTCAACTCCGCCCACCCGTTCGAGAACCCGACGCCGCTCGCCAACTTTCTCGAGCTGCTCGGGATCCTCGTGATCTCGGCCGCGCTCTGCTACACGTTCGGCGTCATGGTGGGGGACACGCGCCAGGGCTGGGCCGTGCTCGCGGCCATGACGGTCATCTTCGTGGTGCTCCTCACGGTGTGCTTCGTTGCCGAACAGAACGGCCACGTGTTCGTGAAGCAGGGCGTGGATCACGCCGCCAGCGCGCTTCAGGCCGGCGGGAACATGGAAGGCAAGGAGGTCCGCTTTGGCATCGCCAACTCGGCGTTGTGGGCCACCGCGACGACCTCGGCGTCGAACGGGTCGGTCAACTCCATGCACGACTCGTACACCCCGATCGGTGGGCTCGTCCCGATGTGGCTGATGGAGCTCGGTGAGGTCGTCTACGGCGGCGTCGGCTCGGGCCTCTATGGGATGCTCGTCTTCGCCATCATCGCGGTGTTCGTTGCCGGGCTCATGGTGGGACGCACGCCCGAGTACCTCGGCAAGAAGATCGAGTCGTACGAGATGAAGATGGCGTCGCTGGTCATCCTGATTCCGCCCGCGGTCGTGCTAATCGGCACGGCCATCGGCGTCGTCACGCCGGGCGGCAAGGCCGGCGTCGCCAACCCGGGCGCTCACGGCTTCAGTGAGATCCTGTACGCATTCTCGTCGGCCGGCAACAACAACGGCAGCGCCTTCGCCGGCCTGAGCGCGAACACGCCCTTCTACAACACCGCGCTGGGCTTCGCCATGCTGTTCGCGCGTTACTGGCTCGCGATTCCCACGCTGGCCATCGCCGGCTCGCTGGCCCGGAAGAAGATTGTCCCGAGCGGCCCGGGAACGCTGCCAACCCACACCCCGCTCTTCGTCGGCCTGCTGATCGGCGTGGTGCTTCTGGTGGGCGCGCTCACCTTTGTCCCGGCGCTGGGCCTGGGGCCGATCGTCGAGCATCTGGCTTTGATTGCTGCCAAGTGAGGTGATGACAGCTATGGTCACCACGGTGAAGGGGCGCTCGCTGTTCGATCCGACGATCGTCAGGCAGGCGGTGATCGATTCCTTCCGCAAGCTCACGCCAAAGCGTCAGGTCCGGAATCCGGTCATGTTCGTCGTCTACGTTGGCTCCATCCTGACCACGCTGTTGTGGTTTCAGGCGGTCGTTGGCAAGGGCGAGGCGCCGGCCGGGTTCATCTTCTGGGTGTCCGTCTGGCTGTGGTTCACCGTGCTCTTCGCCAACTTCGCCGAGGCGATGGCCGAGGGGCGGGGCAAAGCCCAGGCGGCCTCGCTGAGGAAAGCGCGCCGGGACCTGCAGGCCAAGCGCCTGGTTCGGCCGCAGCGTGGCGCAAACTACGAGCTCGTGCCGGCGACGAGCTTGCGGAAGGGCAACGTGGTGCTGGTCGAGGCCGGCGACTTCGTTCCCGTCGATGGAGAAGTCATCGAGGGCGTCGCTTCCGTCAACGAGGCCGCCATCACCGGCGAGAGCGCACCGGTGATCCGGGAGAGTGGCGGCGATCGCAGCTCGGTCACCGGCGGGACCCAGGTGCTCTCCGATTGGCTCGTCGTGAAGGTCACCGCCGATCCTGGTGAGGCCTTCCTCGACCGGATGATCTCGCTGGTGGAAGGCGCCAAGCGGCAGAAAACGCCGAACGAGATCGCGCTCGACATCCTGCTCGCGGCGATGACGATCATCTTCTTGCTCGCCACGGCGACGCTGTTGCCGTTCTCGCTCTTCAGCGTCCAGGCAGCGGGGCAGGGGACGCCCGTGACCGTCACGGTGCTCGTCGCCCTGCTGGTGTGCCTCATCCCCACAACGATCGGCGCCCTGCTCTCCGCGATCGGCATCGCCGGCATGGACCGCATGATCCAGAAAAACGTGATCGCGATGTCGGGCCGGGCCGTGGAGGCGGCCGGCGACGTGGATGTTCTGCTCCTCGACAAGACGGGAACGATCACGCTGGGCAACCGCCAGGCAACCGCGTTCTTTCCCGCTGACGGCGTCGCCGAATCCGCCCTGGCCGACGCCGCCCAGCTCGCCTCGCTGGCCGACGAGACGCCCGAGGGCCGCAGCATCGTCGTCCTCGCCAAGGAGAAGTACCAGATTCGCGAGCGTGAGGTCGAGAAGCTCGGGGCGACCTTCGTGGCGTTCACGGCGCAGACGCGGATGAGCGGCGTCAACCTGAACGGTCGCCAGATTCGCAAGGGCGCCGCGGACGCGATCGCCGCTCACGTGGAGCGCCTGGGCGGCAGCGTGCCCGCTCAGCTCCGCGGCATCGTCGACAGGATCGCGAAGGAGGGCGCGACGCCGCTCGTCGTGTGCGATGGCGCCACGGTCCTCGGGGCCATCCAGCTCAAGGACATCGTCAAGGGCGGCATCCGCGAGCGCTTCGGCGAGCTGCGTCGCATGGGGATCCGGACGATCATGATCACCGGTGACAACCCTTTGACGGCGGCGGCCATCGCCGCCGAGGCGGGCGTCGACGACTTCCTCGCCGAGGCCACCCCCGAAGCCAAGCTCAAGCTGATCCGAGATACGCAGGCTCAGGGACGGCTGGTGGCGATGACGGGCGACGGCACCAACGACGCTCCTGCGCTCGCCCAGGCGGACGTCGCGGTCGCCATGAACACCGGCACGCAGGCCGCCAAGGAAGCCGGCAACATGATCGACCTCGATTCCAATCCCACGAAACTGCTCGAGGTCGTCGAGACCGGCAAGCAGATGCTCATGACGCGCGGCGCGCTCACGACCTTCAGCATCGCCAACGACGTCGCGAAGTACTTCGCCATCATTCCGGCCGCCTTCGCCACGACCTATCCGGTGCTCGATACCCTCAACATCATGAGGCTAGCGACACCACAGAGCGCGATCCTGTCGGCCGTCATCTTCAACGCGCTGATCATCATCGCGTTGATCCCGCTCGCGCTGAAGGGCGTGCGCTACCGCGCGATCGGCGCTGCCGCCGTCCTCCGGCGCCATGTCTGGATCTACGGCGTGGGGGGCATCATCATTCCGTTCCCCGGGATCAAGCTGGTCGACATGATCCTGGTCGCGCTGGGCCTGGTGTAGAGGAGACCCACATGACCCATGTACGCGCCGCCCTCGTCTCGCTGGCCGTGCTGACGGTCGTCACCGGCGTCGTCTATCCAGTGGTCGTGACGGCGATCGCCCACCTCGTCTTCCCGCACCAGGCCAACGGCAGCCTGATCGTGAAGGACGGCAAGGTCGTTGGCTCGGCCTTGATCGGCCAGCCCTTCGACGATCCGAAGTACTTCTGGGGCCGGCCGTCGGCGACGAGTCCGTTCGGATACAACGCGGCGTCCTCGTCCGGATCGAACCAGAGCCCGACCAATCCTGACTTGATCAAGGCCGTCCAGTCGCGGGTCGACGCGCTTCGCGCCGCCGATCCAGGCAACACCGCGCCCGTTCCCGTGGATCTCGTGACGGCCTCGGGCAGCGGCCTCGATCCTCACATCACTCCAGCGGCCGCCCTTTATCAAGTTCAACGTGTCGCAAAGGCCAGAGGAAAGGACGTCGCGGTCGTCCGGCAGCTGGTCGAGCAGCACATCGAGGGGCGCACGTTCGGCGTTCTGGGTGAGCGCCGAGTCAACGTGCTCGCGCTGAACCTGGCGCTCGACGGACGCTGAGGTGAACCGTCGCTGTCCGCTCGACGGGCGAGGCGTGCGCTGAGCTTGATCCACTCTTGACGGTCGGTCGTCACATTTTGACGGCCCCTTGACGTCGGTCGTCCTCTAATGGAGAAGGAAGGAGAATTCAATGACGCCACAAGTCATGACGCCGCCGACGACGATGGTGGAGGCAGAAGAGCTCCGGCAGGCGCTCGAGTCTTACCTGGATGACCTGCGAATCGAAATCGCGACAACCGATGCCTGGGAGCTCATCAAGGCGCTCAAGGAGCGGAGGAATTCACGAGCCCTCCTGCCGCGGCACGCCAACGGCGGTGCTCGCTGGATGCACGGCCCGCGATCTTGATCGCCCCGTCAGCGGATCGCCTATCAGCGCTGCAACGACTGCCGCACCATCTCATGGGAGAGGTGGATCAATGAGCCAACGACGACTCGCAGTCGTGATCGCAACCGGTGTCCTGATGCTGCTGACACACAGCGCGTTAGCGAACGAGCCGGCGTACTCCCTCGGCGTGGCGCCGCTGGTGCAGGCTCAGCCGAGAGACACGCCACCACCGGCGGCCGACGACACCGATCGGTCGGGCTTCCTCAGGAGATTCTTTCGCGCGTACTACGAGTCGTTCAACCCGCCGCCCACCGTCGGAATCGAGCCGGAGCCGCCGCGCCGCGCATTGCCGGCGCCGTTCGACTCCCCACCGTTTCCCAGCGCAGAGTACCAGGGGTATCCGCTGGTCGGGATTCCCTATAGCGAGCCGGCGTCCCCGCTCATGAAGGCGCTCTACGGCACACCGGTAGGGGACTTCATGAAGGCCAACCGGCTCTACCTCTACGGGTGGATCAACGCCGCCGTCAACGTCAGCTCGTCGTCGCTCTCGAACTCGCCGGACTCGTACTGGCTGGTGCCCAACACGGCCCTGCTGGACCAGCTCGTCGTTCGACTCGAACGCCCGGTGGACAGCGTGCAACAGGGTCACGTCGACTGGGGGTTCCGGTCGTCCTTTCTCTATGGCAGCGACTATCGTTACATGACGGCCGGCGGCTGGACCAGCCGCCAGCTGCTGGTGCACAATCAGCTCTACGGCTACGATTTCACGGAGCAATACCTCGACGTGTACATCCCCGGAATCGCCGACGGCACCATCATTCGTGTCGGCCGCTGGATCGCGTGCCCGGACATCGAGACGCAGTTCGCTCCCGACAACTACATGGGCAGCCACTCGATCCTCTTCACCTTCGACACGTACACCCAGACCGGGATCATGGTGACGCACCAGCTCAACCGTCAGTGGATGGTCCAGTGGGGCGTCCACGCTGGCACCGATATGGCCCCGTGGTACACGGGCGCGGTACCGACCGGCCTCCTCGGCGTGCGGTGGGTGGCTCCGAGCAACGACGACTCCGTCTATGTCGTGCTCAACGCCATCAACACGGCGAAGTTTCAGCGGTTTCAGCTGGACGGCCAGCCGGCCGGGCACGACAATTTCAACTACCTCGTCGGCACCTGGCAGCACCGCTTCAACAGCGCGATCCACACGAAGACCGAGGGCTACGTCATGTGGCAGCGCGACGCGGTCGTCGGCGGCACTCCGAGCATCGGCCCTGTGAGATCGTTCGGTGGCGGCGGCGGAATCGGCGCCGATTTGCCGGGCCTGAGCTGGACCTACGGGATCGTGAACTACACGATGTTTGCCGTGTCCAAGCGAGATTACTTCACCGTCCGCAACGAATGGTGGCGTGACGAACGGGGGGAGCGCTCCGGATTCGCGTCGACCTACACGAGCCACTCCGTCGGCTGGAGCCACATGCTCAGCGACGTGGTCATGATCCGTCCCGAGATCGGCTACTACCACTCCTACGACGCCAAGGCGTTCGATCGCGGAAACAAGAACTATCTCTGGCAGTTCGGCATGGACGTCACCGTGCGCTTCTGATGAACATTGGGCGATGAGCGTGGGTTGCCGGTCATGACCGTACTGCGATCGGCGCTCGTCGCCCTCGATGGCTCGGCGTACAGCGAAAGCGCGACGGCGCTCGCCATCCAGTGGGCGAGACGATCGGGCACGCGCCTGCTTGGTCTCGGCGTTCTGGATGCGCCGTCGATCGACTCGCCAGAGCCCGTCCCGATGGGAGCCGGCGCCTACAAGAAGACGCGCGACGAGGCTCGACTGGTTGATGCCCATCGCCGTGTGCTCGGGTTCCTTGCGGACTTTAAATCTCGGAGCGCCGCCGCCGGCGTCACCGCCGAAGTGCTCGAGGACATCGGCGATCCAGCCGAGCGCATCGTGCGCGAGGTGCAACGGTGCGACCTCGTCGTCATCGGCCGCCAGACGCACTTCCGCTTCGAAACTCAGGACCAACCCGATACGACGCTCGCCGGGATCCTCCGGGGCAGCCCACGTCCCATCGTGATCGTGCCTCGAGAATTACAGGAGGGACGCGGGGTCATGGTCGCCTACGGCGGTGGCCGCGAGGCCGCGCGCACACTGCAGATCTTTCAGCTCCTCGGCCTGGCCGGCGGCGAGGAGATCGACGTGGTGAGCATCCACCGTGACCGGGCCGAGGCCGAGGCCATCGTTCGTCTCGCCGGCGACTTTCTGGCGGCGCACGAGGCGCCACATCGGTTGCACCCGGTCGCGTCGGATGGCGCACCGGCCGAGGTCCTGCTCGACGAGATCCGTCGGCGCCGACCCAGGCTACTCGTGATGGGAGCCCACGGTTATCACGGGTTGCGCGACCTCTTCGCCACGTCGGTCACTCGTGCCGTGCTCGGCTCGTGCCCGGTTCCTGTCTTCGTCGGCGCGTGAGGCGTTGATCCCTCCCAACGGCCTTCTTCAGCTCGCGGTGTATGTCGCAGTGCTGCTGGCTCTGGCCAAGCCTCTTGGCGACTACATGGCGCGCGTCTTTGAGCATCGAGCCTCCAGCGCCCAGCGGATCCTGGGTCCGCTCGAGCGCGCGATCTATCGCCTGGGCGGCATCGATCCTGCGAAGGAAATGGGCTGGCAGACGTACGCCGCTGCCATGCTGATCTTCAACGCTGCTGGCCTGGTCTTTCTGTACTTGCTGCAGCGGGCCCAAGGCCTCCTGCCCCTGAACCCCGCAGGTCTCGCGGGGGTGGCGCCCGACCTGTCCTTCAACACAGCGGTGAGCTTCACCACGAGCACGAGTTGGCAGGCGTACGCTGGCGAAACGACGCTGAGCTATCTGAGCCAGATGGCCGGCATCGTGACGCAGAGCTTCCTCTCGGCCGCGACCGGCATGGCGATCCTCGCCGCCGTGATCCGCGGACTCGCCCGGCAGGGCGCAACCTCCATCGGGAACTTCTGGGCCGATATGGTTCGAAGTACGCTCTACATCCTGCTGCCGTTGTCGCTCGTCCTCGCGCTGGCCCTCGTGTCCGAGGGCGTCATCCAGACGTTCACTCCTTCCGCGCATGCTTCCATGCTCCAGTCATCGGGCGACCAGACGATCGCGGTGGGGCCGGTGGCGTCGCAGGTGGCCATCAAGCAGCTCAGTGCCGGGGACGGAGGTGGCTTCTTCAACGCCAGCTCAGCTCACCCGCTGGAGAATCCCACGCCGCTCTCGAACTTCCTCGAGATGCTCGCGATCCTCATCATTCCGGCCGCGCTGTGCTCCACCTTCGGGGTCATGGTCGGTGATCAACGGCAGGGATGGGCAATCCTCATCGCCATGACCCTGATCTTCGTCGTGCTGCTCGCCGTGTGTGTGGCTGCCGAGCAGGCCGGAAATCCGCTGCTCGCTCGCATGGGTGTCGATCAGATCGCGAGCGACGCCTCAGCGGGGGGCAACATGGAGGGCAAGGAGGTCCGCTTCGGCGTCGTGAATTCGGCGCTCTGGGCGACGGTGACGGCCGCCTCCGCTGACGGATCCGTGAACAGCATGCTCGACTCGTTCACGCCACTCGGTGGCTTCGTGCCCCTCGTGCTCATCCAGTTCGGCGAGGTCGTGTACGGTGGCGCCGGCTCCGGGCTCTACAGCATGTTGACGTTCGTCGTCATTGCGGTCTTCATCGCCGGGCTCATGATCGGGCGCATGCCGGAATATCTCGGGAAGAAGATCGAGGCCTATGAAATGAAGATGGCGTCGCTGGCGATCCTGATCCCGCCCATCGTCGCCCTGGGGGGCACCGCCATTGCGGCCGTCACGGCGGAGGGTCGGTCAGGCGTCTCGAATCCGGGCGCGCACGGATTCACGCAACTCCTCTACGCTTTCTCGTCGACCGCCAACAACAATGGCAGCGCCTTCGCCGGGCTGAGCGCCAACACGCCCTTCTACAACATCGCCCTCGGCCTCGCGATGCTCATTGGCCGTTATTGGGTGGCCATCCCTGTCCTGGCCCTCGCCGGATCGCTGGCGGCAAAACCCCGGGCTCAGCCAGGGCCGGGAACGCTCCCGACGCACACGCCCCTGTTCGTGGGGATGGTCGTGGGTGTCGTCACGCTCGTCGGGGTGCTCACGTTCATCCCGGCGCTTGCCCTTGGCCCGATCGTCGAGCACTTGCAGATGGCCGGGCTGGAGTCGGATTAGTCCCCATCGCCACCATCGCCGTCGCGCGAGGACGCCCGGACGCCCCACGTCCAACGAATGCCAGCATGGACGCAGAAACAGGCGAAAATGCCTCGATGATTCGAGTGATAAAGGTCGTCGTGGGCGCGATTCTGCTGCTGGCGGCAGCGCCCGACCCCGCGCTCGCCCAGAAGTCGATGGCGGAAGTTCTCGGTCGGACGGCCACACCTGAGGGTCAACCCAAGACGTATCTCGAGGAGCTCGTACTGTTCAGCTACATCGAGAACAGCTACGTCTGGAATCTCGGAAGGCCCGGGCGCGGGGACGTCAACGAGCTTCGCTTCTACGATCACGACAACGGCTATACGTTCAACGCCGTCGAATTCAGCGTCAAGAAGGACCCATCCGAGCAGTACCGTCTCGGTTACGGCGTGGTCCTGACGGCGGGGGTCGACTCGCAGAAGAACCACTCGCTCGGAGTTTTTCGTGACCGTGACGATCAGGGCCCGTTCTTTCGGAACACTGAGAAGATCGACCTGCCCGAGGCCTACGCGTCCTATCTCGTTCCCGTGGGTAACGGACTTACCGTAAAGGCAGGGAAGTGGGCCACCCTGATCGGTTACGAGGTCTACGAGAGCCCCAAGAACCTCAATTTTTCACGCTCGTTCCTCTATACCATCGGCACGCCCTACACGCACACCGGCCTCCTCGCCACCTATCCGATCACTCCATGGTTCAGCGTGAGCGTGGGTTTTACCAACGGCTGGGACAACGCCGACAACAACAATGGCTATCTCAGACCAATCGGCTCATTCGCGTTCACGCCGAGCGACAAGCTTTCGGCCACCGTCAGCTATCTGTTCGGCCCGGAGCAGAACCGCGATCAGATGCGAGGCCACGACATCAACAACCGCTGGGTCGTGGACACGACAATCGTGTACACGGGCATCGATCGCGTGACCCTGGCCGTCAACTTCGACTTCGCGGGTGAGGAGAACGAGCCGGCGCTGGTTGCCGTGGGGCGTCGGAACGCCAACTCGAGCTGGGGTGGCATCGCCGGCTACGCGGGGTACGACTGGACGAAGGCGCTCCGTGCCGTGCTCCGACTCGAGTACTTTTACGACCCGCAAGGCGTTCGTAGTAGCGAAACGGTTCCGGCCGGCAAGAACGTGGACTTGTTCGAGGTGACGGCAACTGCCGAGTACAAGATCTGGCGGGGACTGGTGGGTCGATTGGAGTTCCGCCACGACGAGGCCAATCGCAAGGCGTTCAGCCTGCAGGGCAATCCTCCGACGGCGACGGCGAGCGCTCAGAACACGATCACGCTCGCGGTCTATTACTCATTCTTCTAACGGTCAGTCCCGGGACTTCGATCGCCACCACCTCCGCGCCGCGACGATCGCCCAGATCGCTTCGACCACGCCGAACGGCCAGGCGCCCTGAAGGAATCCGTAGACGGACCCGAGCACGCACGCGCCGGCGAATCCGAGGACGAACCACCGGCTCCGTGGCTCCAGCGCGTAGCACACGACCATGGCGGTGACGGCAACCAGTCCGAAGAGCGTGAGGCCATCCATGGCGTCTCGCTAGTATCGCGTTATCTTGTGAACCACGAGTGATGGACGAGTCAGACCGCCTCCGCGAAGCGATCGAAGGTCTCGCCAAGGGCGCGGGGGATACCCGTGACCGGGTGCTGCTCGACGAGGCCCATCCGGCCGACATCGCCGCCGTCGCCCGGCACCTGCCGTTGACCGAGCAGGTCGCGCTGTTTCGCCTGCTCTCTCAGGAGCGCGCCGGGGAGGTCATCAACCAGCTCGACGACGCCACGCTGCTCGAGCTGGTGCAGGTGCTCGAGGAGGGCGAGGTGTCCCGCATCCTCGACGAGATGCCGCCCGAGCACGCCGCCGACGTGGTCGAGGAGCTGCCCAGCGAGCAGGCAGAAAAGATCCTCGGGCTCATGCAGGAGGACAAGTCCGAGGAGGTCCAGGAGCGCCTCGATTACCCCGAGCATTCGGCCGGGCGACTCATGTCGCCGGATTTCGTCGCCGTCAACGACCACGCCACCGTCGAGCAGGCCATCGAGCACGTGCGGAAGTCGGTTTCGGACGAGCGGGCGTTCGAGCTCTACGTCGTGGACGACCACGCGCATCTCGTCGGTGTCGTCCCCCTCCGCAGGCTCCTCATTGCACATCCCGGCACGCCGGTGACGGCGATCCGGGACGATAACGTCGTGACCGTGACCCCGCAGATGGACCGGGAGGACGTGGCACGGCTGGTGGCGAAGTACGACGTCGTCGCCGTACCCGTGATCGATGACCAGAACCGCCTGGTCGGAACGATCACGGTCGACGACGTCGTCGATATCGTCGGGCAGGAGGCCTCGGAAGACATCTTCCGCATGGCCGGGTCGGACGCGGCGGAACTGGAGCGGCGGTCACCCCAACAGATCGCGCTGATGCGCCTGCCGTGGGTGCTGGCCACCCTCGTGATCGAGCTCGGCGCCGGCGTGGTGATCCACTACTTCGACCGCACGCTCGCCCGTGTGATCCTGCTGGCCTCGTTCATGCCCGTCATCCAGGCCATCTCGGGAAATACCGGACTGCAGTCAGTCACGATGGTCGTGCGAGGCCTGGCCACGGGCCAGGTTCAGCTCATCCGATGGTGGGAGCCGCTGCGGCGGCAGATCCAGACGTCGATCATTCTCGGTGGTGTCTGCGGTCTTCTGGTCGGGGTCATCGGCGCCTTATGGCATTCGCCCGCCTTCGGCTTGATCGTCGGGGTGTCCATGTTCATTTCCGTGAATCTGTCCGGTATCGCGGGGACGACGATCCCGATGCTGTCGAAGCGCCTGGGCTTCGATCCGGCGCTGACGGCCGGGCCGTTCGAGACGGCGCTTCAGGACGTCCTGGGGGTGACGATCTTCCTCTCGCTGGCGACGGCGCTCCTGCACTGGCTCACGTGAGCACGACCTCGCGCGTGCGCTCGGCCACGCGCTCGAGCTCTTCGTCCTCGAGGGGAGGCCGCTCGGGCTCCGGGCGGCGGGAGGGGATCACGCGCACGGTGATCTTCTCGGCCGCGCACTCGCACCAGTCCGCGTAGTCGAACGCTGCACGGTTGCCACCTATCCAGAGCGCCATGGCCACGAAGGTCGCCAGCGCGATGCCCCCGCGCAGGGCCATTGTCGCCGAGCCCGCCGGACCGAAGGCCTCGATCGACGTCAACGCGCCCGCCATGACGGCCAGGATTCCGTACAGGCGGCTCCAGCGCAGCCGCGATGCCCGCGGCGCGTCCGGATAGACCCGGGTTTCACTGCACATCGTCCGGCGAATCCTCCAACGCCTAGGCTGACATGACGTGCCTCAAGCCCGCGTCAAGAACACAGGCGGTCGCGTAAAAAATCCGTAAAAATCTTCAGGAGTATCGGTCGAGCGGGCGTCACCGGAGTAGAGTCGACTGACGTGCGGGTCAGCTTTCTCAAACGCGTGCTCGTCGGCCCTCCGATGCCTCTGGCTCAAGCCCGCCACGAGCGTCTCGGCAAATCCATCGCGCTCGCCGTCTTTTCGTCGGACGCCATGTCGTCCGTCGCCTATGCGACCGAGGAGATCTTGCTCATCCTCGTCCTCGCGGGCGCGGCGGCGGCGCACCTGGCCAATCCCATCGCGGTGTCGATCGCGGGCCTGCTCATCATCGTGGCGATCTCCTACCAGCAGACGATCCACGCCTATCCGAACGGCGGCGGGTCGTACATCGTCGCTCACGACAATCTCGGGACCGTTCCGGGGCTGGTGGCCGCCGCCGCGCTGCTCGTCGATTACGTCCTCACCGTCGCCGTGTCGGTCGCGGCGGGCGTGGCCGCCATCACGTCGGCGCTGCCCTCGGCCCAGAACCACAAGGTCCTGCTCGGTGTCGTCTTCGTGGCCGCCATCGCGCTGACCAACATTCGCGGCGTGAGGGAATCGGGCCGCATCTTCGCCGTCCCGACCTACTTCTTCATCGTCAGCTTCGGCGTGCTGCTGGCCGGCGGGTTCTACCGCCTGGTGACCGGCACGCTCGAGCCGGTCACCGAGCCGCCGCCCGTCGCGTTGGAGGCCCTCACGTGGTTCCTCGTGCTGCGGGCCTTCTCGTCGGGGTGCACGGCCATGACCGGCACCGAGGCGATCTCCAACGGGATTCCGGCCTTTCGCGCGCCCGAGTCGCGGAACGCGGCGATCACGCTGGCCTGGATGGCCGGCATCCTGGCCACGCTCTTCGTCGGCCTCACCGTGCTGGCGTCCGCGCTCCACGTGCTGCCATCCGATACCGAGACCGTCGTCTCGCAGATCGCGCGCCGCGTGTTCGGCTCGGGGCTGCTGTACTACCTCATCCAGGCCGCCACGGCGCTGATCCTCGTGCTGGCCGCTAACACCTCGTTCGCCGACTTTCCGCGATTGTCGTCGCTGCTCGCCCGTGACCGCTTCGTCCCGCGCCAGTTCGCCACCCTCGGCGAGCGGCTCGTGTTCTCCAATGGCATCCTCGTCCTGGCCGGCTTCGCCGCGCTGCTGCTGGTCATCTTTCGTGGTGAGACCCACGCTTTGATCCCGCTCTACGCGGTCGGCGTGTTCATCTCGTTCACGCTGTCGCAGAGCGGCATGGTGCGCTACTGGTGGAGGCGGCGCGGGCCGGGCTGGCGACACCGGCTCGCGATCAACGGGACCGGCGCGCTGGCGACCGGGATCGTCACGCTCGTCATCGCGGCGACGAAGTTCACCCACGGAGCCTGGATCGTCGTGGTCGTCATTCCGATGCTGGTCGTCACGTTCCTCGCCATGCACCGTCATTACGAGGAGGTGGCCGAGGCCCTCACGCTCGAAGGCCTGGAAGGCCCGCCGGAGTTCCAGCACACGGTCCTGGTGCTCGTCGGCGACGTACATCGCGGCGTCGTCCGCGCGGTGCAGTACGCGCGGACGCTGGCCCCGAACGCCACCGTGCGGGCCGTCTACGTCGAGACCGACCCGGGCCGCACGGCGAAGCTGGAGGAGAAGTGGGGCGCCTGGGGGCTTGGCGTGCCGCTCGTCGTGCTGACCTCACCGTATCGCTCGCTGCTGCGCCCCTTGCTCGACTACATCGATCACATCCAGGCGCGGGGCGACGACCAGATGGTGACCATTGTCGTGCCGGAGTTCCTCCCGCGACGGTGGTGGCAGCACGTCCTGCACAATCAGACCGCGTTGCTGGTCAAGGGGGCGTTGCTCTTCCGCAAGAACACCGTCGTCGCCGACGTTCCGTACCTGCTCAAACGCTGATCGGAGTCCACCCGCTCCTTCAACTCGCTCAGGAGGTTCTCCGCGCCGGCCCGCCACGTTCTCCCGGGAGACTGGACGCGAGTCGCTACGCTGACGTCTAAAGCCGCGGCATGACTGGGCCGCAGCTCTGGCATGTCGCGTGCTCAGTTTCCCGTCCCGAGTGACCAGGCCGGTCGCTCGAGAGGGAGCGAGGATGGACGCGCTGCTCGCTGTCGTCTTCCTGATCGGTCTTCCCGTGTGGCTCGTCGTCGAGCAGATCCTCATGCTCATACGGTCGCCCCAGCCGAAGGTTCGTCCGCGTCACCAGCACCTGGCCAGCAATCGTCCCGCCGTGCCTTACGCCTACGCCGAAAACGAGCTCGCTGTGACGACCATCGACACCGCTCGCGTCAGCAACCGCTGATCCGAGCGCCCGCGGGGGGCAAGCCATGTCGTCGAAGAGCACGAGAGCTCACGCACTGAACGAGCGCGGAATCGCCGCCGTGATGGCGCTCGTCGTCGTCCTCGGCCTCAGCCTGCTCGTCAGCGCGTTTCTGGCGGTCAGCGCCTTCGAGCCCCAGATCTCGCCGAACCTCGCCGACTCCACCCAGGCGCGCTACGTCGCGGATGCCGGAATCGAGTGGGCGTTCGACCAGATCGTCGCGACGACCTCGTGGAACACGCTGCTGACCGGCGCGGCGGGCTGCTCGACGGCAGTGACGCCGGCCGGCTGGACCAACGTCACCGTGCCGAACCTCGCCGGGTCCTTCACCGTGAGTCTCAGGAATGACTGCCAGGCGGGGGACGATGCGATCACCGGCGTGGCCGTCGACAACGTGACCGGCACCGCGACCAACGATGCCAACGGGATCCTCATCGTCACCGCCACCGGCAGTTACCAGGGCGCGCAGAAGCGGATCCAGGTGGTGCTGCGTCGAGATCTGGCCACGAGCGCCCCCGACTTCCCGGCGGCCGTCAACGAGCCGGGGGTGCAGTCGGATACGTTCATCGCGTGTAACGGAAACGGCGCCTGCGCCAATTTTGCGATCGATGGACGCGACTATTCCTGCAGCGCCTGCACCTCGGACGCAGCCTGGTATACCAGCGCGAACTGGTCGGCCAGCTCGGCCGCTCCGCAGAAGCTCGGCATCGCCACGCAACCGGGCGTCCAGGCAAACAAGTCGCCGACGACGTACGAGCAGAACGTCGAGAGCGCGTTCACATCGGGAACGTCCAGCCAGGTGGCCGAGAAGCAAGGAAGCGTGGCGGGTCGTCACCAGCGCACGGGAGCGTTGACGACGGGCCTCGGTGCGATCGCGGCATCGAGCGTCCTGACGGGAGCAACGATGCACACGTTCTTGAACGCCCTCAGCGCCAATCCCAAGACGCAGATCTTGCAGTCCACGATGGCTTGCCCGATGCAAATCACGGGCGGCGTGGGATCACCCACCTCGACGCCGACATTGACCAACGGCTGTGGCCTCAGTCAGGCGATCGACCTCGGAACGCCGAGCAACCCCCAGCTCGCGTACTTCAGAGGTGACCTCGACGCCAGCTCCAATTTCACGGGCCTCACCATCAAAGGCCAGATCCACGGCGCTGGCATCCTGGTTGTCGAAGACGGGGACTTGAAGAATTACGGTTCGCTGCACTGGCAGGGCGCGATTCTCGTCAGCGGCCGCTACGTGGGAACGGGGTTCATGAGCGGCAGTACGACGCGCATCAACGGCGCGTTCGTGAGCAACGAGACCATCGGGAACGAAGCGAACGGCTACTACGAGGTCTACTTCGGCACGCGAACCGGGTCGGCCACCTTCCACTACAGCAAGCAGGCGCTCGACATGATGAAGACCATCCGGGCCTTCCACACGGTGTACGGCTGGCGGATCTTTTAGGCGGCCATCATGGGTGAGGCACCTCCGGACTCGACCTGCCAGGAAATCGGCCACTGACAAATCCAGGGAGAATTGCCACGTTTCGTGTCCTTTTGGCTCGATGACCTCACTCCAACGGTGGTCACTCGCTGGTCGACGTTGAGGACATAACCCTCCGCTGCGAAACACGTTTCCCGTCGAAATCGTCGCTCGTCCGTTGATCTGGCAATGCTGTTGCTGCCCAAGACCCCCGGCACCTCAAGGAGGGCGGATTTGAGACGTCATGGCACACGGACCCTCATGACTCTGAACGAGCGTGGCATCACGCTGGCCGAAGTTCTCATGGCCACGGCGATGATCGGCATCGGTCTCGTCGGCCTGCTGACGGTCGTTCCGATCTCGAGCTACGCCGTTTACGAGGGGAACAGCTTGACGACGGCGACCTTCCTCGCCAACCAGAAGCTGGAGGAAATCAAGAACGGCGTCTGGTTGCAGATCCCCGCCAATGACTGCGTCGGCCTCTCTGCCGGCAACGGCGACTTCGCGCCGACGTCCAACACCTGTACCCGCACCAATCCGACCGTCTGCAACGCACCTGGGGCATGCACCATTGCCGCTGATGAAATACCGGTGGCCGGCTACACAGGCTACAACCGGACTGTTCGCATCGTCGATTGCTCGACCGTGGCAGGAGGGTGCGGCGGCGTGACCGACGCGAACTTCCGGCGGGTCACCGTGACGGTGACCTATCACGCGATCACCGGAACTGGCTCGGGAGCGGCCGGGTCAACCAAGCCGACGGTGCTCACGATGAATCTTTCGAGGAGATGACGCCTTGAACCAGCGCGGTTACACGCTCACCGAGCTGCTCGTGGCCATGGCGATGCTGGCCCTGGTGCTGAGCGGCGTCTACACGCTCCAGCAACAGGGCCTGTACTCCTACATGATGGGCTCGGCGAAGGTCGAGGCCCAGCAGAACGCGCGCGTCGCGCTCGATCTCATGATCCGTGAGCTCCGCTCGGCGACATCGGTCACGGCGACTGCTGCCGGCGATCTCACCTTCGTCGATCAGAACGGCGTCACGCTTCGCTACAACCTCAACGGCACCGCCCTCCAGCGCACAGAGAACGGTGTCGTGTCCATCCTGATCGGCGGCGTCCAGAGCCTGGCGCTGACGTATCGGGATTCCAACGGGGCGGTCACAGGAGCGCCGGCCAACGTCGCCAACATCATGATCGCGATCACCACGCAGCCGCAAGCGGCCAACCCCTGCGCGGCGAGCGCCCTCAACCAAAAAATGATCGTCCAGGACCAAGTGAGACTGAGGAACATGCTATGAAAACCATGAACCAACGCGGTATTGCCATGCCGGCAGCGCTGATCGGTCTGGTGGTCCTCACGTCGCTCATGGTGGCGTTCACGCTCCTGGCTCAGAGCGAGCCCGACATCGCGAACAACCACATGATGAGCGCGCGCGCCCGAGCCTTCGCCGAAGCCGGCATTGAGCGCGCGCTGTGGGCCATGAACAACGTGGCCGTGTCTGCCCTGAGCGATCCTTTGGCGGCCAGCAACCCGCCATACGACGGCAACACTTATTTCTGGGTGGAGCAGGTTGGCGGCGTCAACGTCGGCGAGTACAAGGTGACGATCGCCCAGTGCTGCATCGATCCCGTGACCGGCTTACTCGTCGTCGACCCGAGCAAGGCAACCATCACGTCGGTGGGCTACGCGCCTGATCACAACAACCCGCGGGCCATCAAGAAGGTCTCGATCACGAGCACCCGCTTCAAGTTCGGGGGCCCGAGCGGGACGCCGCCGTGTGCGATGTGCGTCGGTGGCGAGGTGCCCCCGGGTACGACCGCCCAGACGCAGATCGGGGGCGGCGCGATGGTCAACGGAAGCAACATGTCGGGCAACCCAGCGGCCACCTACTGCGCCGGGCAAGTACCCACCGCCGCCTTCATGACGACCGGCACGGTGGCCACGAACGGAAATCCCAGCATCATTGCGCCTCCCGGCGGCCAGGCGGCGATCACAGGCGTCGACAAGGAGTATTTCAAGCCTTTCACGCTGACCGATGCCGACATCGCTGCGCTGAAGGTCTACGCCCAGAAAAACGGCCACTACTATCAGGGCTCCCAGACCTTCACCTCGCCGCCGCCGAATGGCCTGCTCTTTTTCGACACGCCTTCGGACAACAGCTCGCTGAACTCGACCGTGATCGACATGCACGGCAACTGGTCGCAAGGCTGGAGCGGGTGGATGATCATCAGGGGCTCAGCGGACATGCAGGGCGACATCTCGCTGAGCGGCCTCGTCTACATCCTCAACGACGTCAATATCCACGGCAACGGCAACCTGAATGTCAGAGGCGCCATCATCGCTCAGGATCGTCTCGACTCTCAGTCGAGCACGATCGACTCCGACGACATCGGGAACGGGAAGCTCTCCTACGACTGCCCGGCGATTCGCGACGGCGGCGGCACGATCAACGCCAACTGGTCCATCTCGTCGTACAAGGAGCTCTCGGGCACATGAGGTCTCGCTGGGCGGCCCTCGCTCTGGTCTTGCTCATCGCTGCGGCGTGCGAAAAGCAGTCGGTCGCCCGCGTCGTCGCGGATGCTCCCGGCCCCGCTCCGGCCGAGGCCGCTCGTGCGGCGATGGCGAGCCGAGACTGGGCTGCGGCGGCGCCGCTGTTCCGCCAGGCGATTGCGAAGACTCCCGACGACGCCGCCTTGCATTATGACCTCGCCATCTGCGCGAGCTACCTCGACGTGCGCGACGAGGCAACTCGCGAGTTCCAGTGGGTGCTCGCTCATGCTGCCGTCGGCTCCGAGGAAGCCCAGGTGGCCCGCCGGTGGCTCGCCGACGCAGGGGGCGTGGCCGCGAGCCCAGCGACGACCGAGCAGGCAGCTCCTGCCGTCGATCCGAATGATCCCAAGGCTGGAGACGCCACCGTGCGCGGCACGGTCCGATGGGCCGAGCCTGGCCAGAAGGCCGATCAGCCCCTTAACCGGAAGCTCCTGCATCTCATCGGTCTCAAGAACACGCCGACCCAGGGACAGCGCTACAACGTGCGGAGCGACGAGAATGGTCGATACGAGTTCACGAACGTGGTCGCCGGCCCCTACAAGCTGACCGACGCCATCGCCGGTGAAGCGATGTGGCGGCTGAAGATCACCGTGCCGAAAGCCCAGGACACTGCTGTCGATCTTGATACGCAAAATAGCGCGAAGGTACGCGACGACTTTCCCGAGCGCGGCCCATCCTGAGGGGACGCTCCATCACCGGGTAAGTCGAGCCCGTTCCTTTTAGTTTCTGACGCGCGTCGTCACGCGCCTATCCTGACGTTACGGGAGATGTCTCCGCGATTTGCGCCTCACCTTTGATGCCAATGCCGAAGTGCAGAGCGCCATCTTGCCTCCTCTTGCTCGTTCCCCTGCTGGTGAGTTGTACGATCGCCTCGACACCCGAGAGCGTAGCTCCCGCAGTGTTCCACGTGAAAGCGCCCCAAGCTCAGCGGGTCAGCGTGGTGGGAACCTTCAACGGCTGGGACCCCGAGGCACATCCCCTCCACGGGCCTGACAAGAACGGCGTGTGGACCTTGCGCCTTCCTCTGTCGCCAGGACAGTACCGATACATGTTTGTGGTGGATGGCGCCCGTTGGATGGCGGATCCCAACGCCGTGGCTTCTCAAAGCGATGGGTTCGGGGGAAGGAACAGCCTCCTGTTCCATGGTCGTTGAGGCCTTGCGCTGTAACTCTATGGCCTCCCGAGCGTCAAAGGAGCAGGGGAGCACGGGGTGCCAGGTGCTAATCGATGCCAGGCGCGAGTCCGATCCCGTCGACGAACGGGCGATCATCGCCCGATGTCTTGCCGGCGAGCGGAGAGCGTACTCAGTTTTAGTCGAGCGCTACAAAGTGCTGGTCCATGATCTCGTGTCCCGCATGCTCGGAGATACGTCGGACGCCGAGGACATCGCCCAGGATGCCTTCGTCAAGGCCTACCTCTCTCTCCGAGACTTTCGAGGGGAGTCGCGCTTCTCCACATGGGTGTGTCGTATCGCGCTGAACCGATGCAAGGACGTCCTGCGGAAACGGCGTCGCGCACCCTGGACCCGGCTCCGTCATGAGGAAGGGCCAGACGTGGCCGAGGTGCCCGACGATCAAGAAACGGTCGTGGATAGCCTGGAACGGTGCGAGCGTGAGGCGAGGCTTCAACGGGCGCTCGCCCGGCTTCCCGTGAAGTACCGGGAGGCGGTCGTGTTGCGTCATATCGAAGGGATGGACTTTCACGAGATCGGGCGCGTATTGGCCATCGCCGCGGGAGCGGCCAAGGTGCGCGCCTTCCGGGGTCGGGAAATGCTTCGGAGGATTCTGGAACGTGACGGGGCTGCGCGATGACGCGATTTGAAGAGCTGCTCGAGGGCAAGCTGGCAGCGGAGCTTTCGCCCGACGAGCATCAGGAGTTCTCGGCGCTGCTCGTGGTCGCTGAAAACCGCCGCGCCTTCGCCACGCATCAGCAAACCGTTGCTCTGCTCGCCGGCGTTGAACGCTACGTTCCATCCTCCTCCTTTACGGAGGAGGTGCTGGCCCGTCTGCCCGATCGCAGGTCTCGACCTTTGCGAAACGTCTGGGACCTCCTGTGGGCCACGCGGGTCATGCGCTGGAATGTCGCGACGGCTCTGGCACTGAGCCTCGTCCTCGTCGTGACAGCTTTGACGTGGAAGGCCCTGTCCGGCCGAACCCCAGTCGGCTCGGAGCGGCATTCCATCGTGACGCTCTTTCGCTTCAGTCTGGATGCCCCGGGTGCCCAGCAGGTTTCCCTCGCGGGAGACTTCAATGGATGGCAACCCGATGAGATCTTGCTCGCCGATGTGACGGGTCGAGGACATTTTGCAGTGACGCTTTCTCTCAAACCCGGCCGCTATGCCTACATGTTCGTGGTCGACGGCGCGACGTGGATGACGGATCCCCGCGCAGAGGCGTATCGCGACGACGGGTTCGGGAATAAGAACGCTCTGGTGAATGTCGAGGTGCCGACGGTGGCCGATGGCGACACGTAGGTGCGTCGGCATCGCAGCTCTGGTCGTGATGGCCTTCGGCGTTCCGTTCGTGAGTCAGGCCAGTGCCCAGGAGCCTGTGAAACCGGGAGAGCTCTCCCGGACCCTCGAAGCTGCGAACCTCTCTCCTGAAGGCAAAGCGCTTCTCCGGGCCAAGGGGATAGAGGTCGTTCGAGCCGGTGTTGCAGAAGGCGAGGTAGCGGGCCTGATTCAGCGCGGCGTGGCGCGCGGAATCCAGCCGGCAGAGCTGGTCAGCCTCCTCGATGTCGTCGCCCGGGCCAAGCGGCAGGATCTTCCCGTCGGGCCGGTCCTGGACAAGGTGAAGGAAGGGCTCGCCAAGCGTGTTCCTGCCGTTCGCATTGCCGGGGTGGCCTCGCGCCTCTCGGGCGAGCTCGCCACGTCGCGCGATCTGGTCCGTCGTGCAGAGCGGGACGGGATACGAGTAGAGGCTGCGGGCGAGCGGCAGCGTGCCACGGAAGCCGTTGCCGATGCTCTCGGAAAAGGCGTCCCACCTGAAGAAATGGAGAAGCTCTCGCGACAGGTCGCCCGGTCCGGTGCGCGGGCGACGATGTCTCGCCTGGAAGTGGGCACCCAGGTGACCGCGGATCTCGTGTCGATGGGGCTCTCGCCCCGCGAGGCTTCGGAGACGGTCGGGGCCGCTCTCGTACGAGGTCTGAGCCGCCGCGACATTGAGGGGTTGCGTGAGCGGCTGGGTCAAGCGATGAAACGCGGAGAGTCGGCTGAGGCGGGGGCCACGCAGCTGCGCGAAGACATCCGATCCGAGCGACCCGAGAAGGCGGACAAGCTCGAGAAGATGGAGAAGCCCGAAAAAATGGAAAAGCCCGAAAAGCCGCCCAAGGTCGAGCGTCCCGGGCGCTGACCATCACCGAGCAGAGACACGAGCATGAGCGGAGAGAGCCTGATGTGTAACCAGAGTATCGGCCCGTCGTCTAATCGGTAGAGAAGGAAACAGAGGGGGCACAGGCCGCTCATCGCATCGGCGAATTTTTGCGGGGGAGCGCATTGGATCTATGCAGCTGAGTCTCAGACTCTTGCACCTTCCTGTTGACGGTTCGCCGGTGACGCGGGAGGTGCGCCAGCCGGGCCACGATCCGCTGCCGCGGAACATCACTCAGGATCCAGTGGCTCGCCGGAAGCCACGTCGTCGCTCGGCTCGAATCCTGATTGTGGGCGATGAGCCGGCCGCCGCGGAAGCCATCCGGGATCACCTCCTCAACCGGGGACACACGGTCGACCTCGCATTCAGTGCCGACGACGCGCTGGCAGCCATTCGAGAGCTCCGTCGTGATCTGGTGCTCCTGGACATTTCGCTGCCCCAGACCGACGGTGTCGAGGCGATCAGACGCATCCGTGCTGCGGATGCCACCCTTTCGGTGATCGTGACGGGAAACGCAGATGGAACCGTCACGCGAGAAGCGTCGAAGCTCGGCGCGTGCGGTTACGTCGTCAAGCCGATTGACTTCGCACACCTTGACCGCACGACCGCCGTCGCCTTGAGCTCCCGGGGCACGAAGGCGGGCGGACATCCCGACGTCGACAAGCCGCTGTATTACGCACCCCGCGGCGAGCTCCGAGCGAAGCGGCTCGATTCTGGCTCCGCGGGGCTGGCATAACCGCTGCACAAGGAGGCGAGCAAATGAAGATCAAGCGATTCTGGCAGCTTTGCGCTGCGGCCGGTGCCGTGGCGCTATTCGTAACGACCGCCACTGCTCAATCGAGCGGTCCAATGGATCCGTCGGAGCAGAAGCACGCTGAGCGGCTCGGCGCAGAAGCGAAGGAACTTGACGCCAAGGCTGGGAAGGCGGGAACGCCCGAAGGGCAGCGCCGCGTCACCGACGCGATCGCCAAGGACTTCAAGGTGGACCCGTCCGTCGTGACCGACCTGCGCAACCGCAAGATGGGATTCGGCGAGATCACGATCGCGCTGGCCCTGTCCCAGGAGCTGATGAAGCAAGATAAAACTATGAGCCAGCAGCAGGCCCTCGATACGATTCTTGCTAAGCGCGTGGCTGGTGAGGGCTGGGGCAAGATCGCTCACGATCTGCATCTCAAGCTCGGCCACGTGCGGAGCAAGGTCGAGAAGGCCGAAAAGCAGGTGGCCCGCGTCGAGCGATCAGAGAAGGCCGAAAAGGCGGAGAAGCCCGAGAAGATGGAGAAGGTCGAGAAGATGGAGAAGCCTGAGAAGCCAGCCAAGGTTGAACGCCCCGGGCGCTGACCTGCCCGTCGATTAGCCCTAAACCAAGAGGAGCTTTGATGCGCTACTCCTGCACGGCGATCAGCGCGGCCCTGTTGTTGGCGTGTGTTTCACCGGCGGCGGCGGAGGACGAGCCGCTCTGGTCGCTGTCCAGTTCCGTCAACTACTCGGTTGGTGACTACGGGACGGGCAAGGACACGACGTTCATCTACGTGCCGTTCACGCTGGGGGTGAAGCCCATCGACGGCTTCACCCTCGGCCTCACCATCCCCTACGTC